>ERZ773173.57-NODE-57-length-117822-cov-4.611266_pt1 | contig 117822 bp, 90 predicted proteins | sample MGYA00580535_ERZ773173 | MGnify/ENA primary metagenome ERZ773173 (study PRJEB29015, sample SAMEA2737856) | human gut metagenome | biome: human gut; feature: human-associated habitat; material: faeces | place: China | collected 2012 ...
TTTATTTATCTTTGATATTTACTTTTTACTTTTAAAGTATTAGAATAGTATACTATTAACAAACAAGATTAGTTATATTTTTAATAAAGTATTTGTTACCTGAAAGGCTATGGTGATTATTATGCGTGAAAGAACTTATGTTAAGATAGATTTAAACGCACTTGAATATAATATCGACTCAATATCAAAAAAAGTAAATAAAAAAGCCAAAATTCTCGGTGTAATTAAAGCCGACGCTTACGGCCACGGTGCTGTTGAAACAGCAAAATATATTGAAAATAAATGTGATTTTTTCGGCGTTGCCTGTGTTGAAGAAGCAACAGAGCTTATAGAAGCGGGAATTAAACTGCCAATACTTGTTTTGGGCTATGTTTCGCCTGATGAATTCAGCATTACCGTTAAATATGACATAAGAATACCTGTTTTTTCTTACGAAAGTGCCAAGGCATTATCGGATGAAGCTGTAAGGCAAAATAAAACAGCTGATTTTCACTTTGCTGTTGATACCGGTATGAGCCGAATAGGCTTTCAGGTTGATGAAGAAAGTGCAGACATTTGCAAAGAAATTTGCAAATTACCTAACATAAATGCAGAGGGCCTTTTTTCTCACTTTGCAACTGCTGACGAAACAGATTTATCCAAGACATATGAACAGCAAAATAAATTTAAAACATTTATTGAAATGTTAAGGCAACGAGGAATCGAAATTCCTATAAAACACCTTAATAATTCTGCCGGAATTATGCATTTTGATGATTGTTTTGATATGGTGAGAGCAGGAATTATTTTATATGGGCTTTACCCATCACACGAAATTGACGAAAACCTGCTTGATGTTAAACCTGTAATGGAATGGAAAACTTATGTTTCACATATCAAAACACTTGAAGCAGGGCGCGAAATTTCATACGGCGGAACATTTAAGGTTGAAAAGCCTATTGTTGTGGCTACAATTCCGGTTGGTTATGCAGACGGATACCCGCGTTGCCTTTCAAATATCGGCAAAGTTTTGATTAACGGAAAATATGCAAATATTTTAGGCAGAGTATGTATGGACCAATTTATGATTGATATTACCGATATACCTAATGTTAAACTCGAAACACCGGTAACTCTAATAGGTCGCGACGGGGATGAATATCTTTCTATGGAAGAAGTCAGCGAACAGGCATATTCGTTTAACTACGAACTGCCTTGCCGAATATCACGAAGAGTTACAAGAATGTATGTAAAAGACGGAAAAGAAGTTAAAAGCGTAAATTATCTGCGATAAAATATACATTATTTTGTATTTTTATACATAATCGCTTTTGCTGTAAACATAGCATTTTCGCCATTTTCACCTTACTTTATTGTAATATTATACAAAACAACGGTATGTTTTATCTCTTTTTGTGCATATTTATACAAACTTTATAAATTTGCTTGCAATATTGAATACAGATAACTATAATGTAATCAACAAGTAAAAATTCCCAAAGGAGATATATAACAATGAACAAAAAGGATATTAAAAAAGTAGTTCTTGCCTATTCAGGCGGACTTGACACATCAATCATCATTCCTTGGCTTAAGGAAAACTACAACAACTGCGAAGTAATTGCAGTATCAGGCGATGTCGGCCAGGGTACAGAACTTGACGGACTTGAAGAAAAAGCCATTGCAACCGGTGCTTCAAAGCTTTACATTCTTGACCTTAAGGAAGAATATGTAAAAAATTATATTTTTCCTTGCGTAAAAGCAGGTGCAGAATATGAAGAATATCTTCTCGGCACTTCACACGCTCGCCCTTGCATTGCAAAGGGACTTGCTGAAATTGCAATTAAAGAGGGCGCTGACGCTATCTGCCACGGATGTACAGGTAAGGGTAACGACCAAGTAAGATTTGAGCTTGCACTTAAAGCGCTTGCACCTGAAATGGAAATCATCGCACCTTGGCGTGAGTGGGATATTAAATCTCGTGAAGAAGAAATTGAATACGCAGAAGCTCACAATATTCCGCTTAAAATAAACCGTGAAACAAACTATTCAAAAGATAAGAATGTATGGCATTTGAGCCACGAAGGTCTTGACCTTGAAGACCCTGCAAACGAACCGCAATATCTTAAAGACGGTTTCCTTGAACTCGGTGTTGCACCTGAAAAAGCACCTGATGAACCTACATATATCACACTTCATTTCGAAAAGGGTGAACCTGTTGCACTTGACGGTGAAAAACTCAGTCCGCTTGCTCTTGTGGAAAAGCTTAACGAACTCGGCGGAAAGAACGGTATCGGCCTTCTTGATATTGTTGAAAACCGTCTTGTAGGTATGAAGAGCCGTGGTGTATATGAAACTCCGGGCGGAACAATTATTTATAAAGCACATGAACTTCTTGAAATGATTACTCTTGACCGTGACACTTCACATTACAAAAAGCTTGTTGCTGAAAAGTACGGTGAACTTGTATATAACGGAATGTGGTTCTCCCCTCTTCGCGAAGCTCTTGATGCATTTGTTAACAAAACACAGGAAACTGTTACGGGTGATGTAAAACTCAAGCTTTACAAGGGCAATGTAATGAATGCCGGCGTAACCTCACCATACACACTTTATGATGAAAATGTTGCATCATTCGGTGATGATGGCGGTGCTTACAACCAGGCTGATTCAGCAGGTTTCATCAACCTCTTCGGCCTTTCAACTAAGGTTAAAGCTCTTCTTGACAAGAAAAGAGAAGCTAACGACTAATTAAAAATCATAATATCGGGCGAACGGACAATACTGTTCGCCCTTGATTTTGTTATAAGGAGAATAATATGGCACAGCTTTGGAAAGGCAGATTTAAAAAAGAACTTGCAAAAGAAACCAATGATTTTAACTCTTCAATCAAGTTCGACAGCAGAATGTTTGAAGAAGATATTAAGGGCAGTATTGCACATGCTACAATGCTCGGCGCAACGGGAATTATCGAAAAAAGTGAAAGTGACAAGATTGTTGACGGATTAAACGGTATTCTTGATGACATCAAGTCAGGCAAACTTGAAATAGATATGAGCGCCGAAGATATTCACACCTTTGTTGAGGGTGAACTTACCGCACGCCTCGGCCAAACAGGCAAAAGGCTTCATACCGCAAGGTCGCGTAACGACCAGGTAGCACTTGACATAAGAATGGTACTAAAAAAAGAAATTGATGAAATAAGCGAAAAACTTAAATCGCTTATTGAAGTTCTTTGCAACAAGGCAGAGGAAAACAAAACAGTTATTATGCCGGGTTACACCCATCTTCAAAGGGCACAGCCTATAACCTTCGGTCATCACCTTATGGCTTATGCATCAATGCTTCTTCGTGATATTGACAGGCTTGCAGACATTAAAAGAAGAATGAATGTTTTACCGCTTGGCTCCGGTGCGCTTGCAGGAACAACTTACCCGCTTGACAGAAATATGGTAGCCGAACTTTTAGGGTTTGACAGTGTATCGTCAAACAGCCTTGACGGTGTATCGGACAGAGATTTTTGCATTGAGCTTGCATCTGCGCTTTCACTTATTATGGTTCATCTTTCACGCTTTAGTGAAGAAATCATTATGTGGTGCAGCTGGGAATTCAAATTTGTGGAACTTGATGATGCATTTTCAACCGGTTCAAGCATTATGCCGCAAAAGAAAAATCCTGATATCGCAGAGCTTGTACGAGGAAAAACAGGACGCGTTTACGGAGCTCTCACTTCACTTTTGACGACGATGAAAGGGATTCCGCTTGCATATAATAAAGATATGCAGGAGGATAAAGAAGCAATATTTGACGCTGTTGATACAGTTAAAATGTGCCTTAACGCTTTCACCCCGATGATTGATACAATGACCGTTCTTAAAGATAATATGAGAAATGCCGCAGCAAAGGGATTTATAAATGCTACCGACTGCGCAGATTACCTTGTAGGTAAGGGATTACCTTTCAGAGATGCGTACAAGGCAACAGGTGAGCTTGTTGCACTTTGCATTGATAAGGGGTTAACACTTGAAACACTCCCTATTGAAGAATATAAAGCAGTATGCGATATATTTGATGAGGGTGTATACACCGCAATAAACCTTGAAAAATGCGTTAACGACAGGCTTGTTGAAGGCGGACCGAGCGTTTCAAGTATTGAAAATCAAATTAAAAAAGCAAGAAAAATAATCGGAAAATAACCGTTAAAATAAAAAGTGCGTTCTCTTAATACGGGAACGCACTTTTTATTTTCAGTTCTTATATTTTTCCGCTTGTAAATTAAACATATAAGCATAAGTTTTATTTAATTTCATCAGTTCGTCGTGTGAGCCTGATTCTATTATCTCGCCGTTTTCCATAACATAAATTTTATCAGCATCCACCGTAGTTGAAAGCCTATGTGAAATAAAGATAACCGTTTTATCCTTTGCGGCGTCAAGCATTGCCTGATTAAGATTATATTCGGCAACAGGGTCAAGGTTTGCCGACGGTTCATCAAGAATTACATAAGGGCATTTTTTATAAAACGCTCTTGCAATTGCAACCTTTTGGCTTTCACCGCCGGAAAGCATAACACCCTCATCATCAAATTCTCTTAAAAGTTCGGTATTAACTCCGTGCGAAAGAGGTTTGGTAAAGCCGCTGTGTTCAAGCGAATTCATAACTCTGTCACCGTCAAATATATCACTCAAAGCAACATTTTCACCGACAGAACAAGCAAAAAGCTGAAAATCCTGAAAGACTGCCGCAAATCTGTTTCTATGGCTTTGAATTGTAACATCATTGATATTTTTACCGTCAATTTTAATTGAGCCGCTTGTTGAATCATAAAGCCTTAAAAGAAGATTTGTAAGCGTTGTTTTACCTGCGCCGTTAAAACCTACAAGTGCAATTTTTTCATAAGGCTTAATGGTAAGATTGATGTTTTTAAGCGTAGGTTCATCATTTCCCGGATATGTGAAAGACAGATTTTCAATCTTAATTTCCTTCGGCTCTCTAATTTTTGCAACATCTTTACCGTCTTTGATTTTGAAATCGCTTTTTAAAAAGCCACGATATTTTTCTATCAGCTTTGCCCGTTCACCAAATTGAGCAACACCCCATACGGTAAGGAAATTTATACTTATTGCAATTGAATATGCGCTGTTAAAACTTGCAACAAAATCACCCGGTGTAATCGTCTTTTTAACCAGCACAAGATAGCCGAGATAAAGCGGCAAAACAAACATAAAACCAACTATTTGCACGCCCATTTCCTGAATAAAATAAAGCCTTGGTATTTTAGTCCAATATTTCTTTTGATTGGCAATTACATCATCGGCAGCATCATTATACCTGCTGATTAAAAGCGGATGAATATTATTCATTCTTACTTCTTTAGCATAATCCTGCAAATAGAAAATACGCTGAAAATAATCGGAACGCCTGTGATATTTTATATTTTCAATTCGCCTTTCAACCTGTAAATCACTTATAATATGACTGATAGGAAGAAAAATCAAAATAGTGCCGAGTATAATTACAAGGCAAAGCGGGTCGATAGTTAAAAGAATTGACGATACAGTCAAAAGTGAAACAACATTTGCAAAATACCGCCTGACTAAACCCAAAAGTTTTTGAATATTGTCGCTTGAAGATTCAATAGTCAAAATAAAATTATTATAAAAATCAGGATTATCATATGACTCCAAATCAAGCGACTTTGCCTTTTCATAAAGCTGACGGTTAAGGTTAAAATATGCCTTTTCCTTTTGAACATTCCAGAAAAATTCACGATATAAAAAGCAAATAAGCTTGCTTATAATTAACAACCCTGCACAAACTAAAACAACATAATAAATACGATTCAGCCTTTCGCCCGAAGCGGCAATATCAATAACATATTTTATTCCTAAAACGCTGATAAGTGTACTCGGTAAATTATTCATAACGCCCCAAATAAGCTCGCCGATAACAAGAAGCGGTGACGCTTTAAAAAGGAGTGACATAAAAAACATCATATTTGAAAACATACTATGCTCATCTTTTTGCTTAACTTTAATTTTCATCAGATACACCCTCCTTTTCATAATTTGAGGCTTGAAGAGTAAACATTTTTTCATATTCCCCGCCGTTTTTCATAAGTTCATTATGACTGCCCTGTTCAATAATTTTACCGTTTGAAAGCACGATTATATTATCACTGAGTACTGCACTTGAAAGCCTGTGGGAAATAAAAATAACAGTCTTACCCTTTGTTACATCAATAAGATTTTCATACATTTTATATTCTGCAATTGGGTCAAGAGCGGAGCTTGGTTCATCCAAAACAGCTATTTCAAAATCCTTGGCAAAAAGCCTTGCAGTTGAAACCTTTTGATTTTCGCCGCCCGAAAGGCCTGCACCGTTTTCATCAAATTCACGGGTAAGTGATGTGTCACCGCCGTATTTCAAGGTTGACACCTTGCTCCAAGCACCGCTTTGCTCAAGTGCTTTTTCGGCAATTTTTTTATCATTTTCATCACATTCACGACACATAACATTTTCAAAAACGGAAATTGCAAAATTTTTATAATCCTGAAAAACGGTTGCAAAAGCATTACGAAGTGAAGAAAGTTCATACTCTTTAATATCAACACCGTTATATAAAATTTGACCGCTTGAAGCGTCATAAAATCTTAAAATCAATTTAACAAGAGTGGATTTGCCGGCACCGTTTACACCTACAATTGCAAGGCGTTCCCCTTTTGTAAGCTTAAAGCTGATATTTTCAAGTGAATATTTTTGTGCGCTTGGGTATTTGAACGAAACATTTTTAAACTCTAAACTTTCAAATTTTTCAGCTTTTTTTGTGCCTGTTTTAATCTTTGGCTCATATTCAAAAAACTCTCTCAAATTTTGAAAATAAAGTGCCATAAGAGTCATTTCATCAAAACATTCCGTAGTATCAATAGTAGCAATGCTGACCGAAGTTATTGATGACATTACGACACTGAAATTTGACGCGGTCATACTGCCAAGCGTAACAAATTCATAACCTGCGTAAGAAAGAGTACCCACAATTGGAATAACTTCACTGAAAAGTGAACTTACCATACTGTATAAAAACAGTTTAACTCCGTACCTTTTAAGTATTTCGATATTGGCTTTAATTGAGGCTTCAAACCTTTTCATAATCACTGCAAAAATGTTTGAAGTTCTTATATCCTTTGAAAAATCCCGCAAAAACACGGTTCTTTGAACATATGCTTTAACACGGTTGTTAGTTGTCATTTCCATATCGCGCTTATATACGCATTTGCTTTTTGCAAGCTCAATAAAGAACACAAAAAATATAGGAACCAAAAAAAGAACATAAACCGGATTGATTACTGCAACAGTTGTAATTACGCAAATAAGAGCAATAACATCAGCAATAAAAGACGCAAAATCATAGCATATCAAATCAAAAAAACTATTTGTTAAAACAAGAGTGGCACGCTGATATTTATCATAAAAAGCCGGGTCCTCATAGCACGAAACATCAAGGCTTATCGCCTTTTCAAACACCATATTATTAAAATATTTAAGTACCCTTTTAGTCGCAATCTGCTCTGTTTTCATACCCCACCACTGAAAGATTTTAACAAAAAACGAAATAAGGGCAAAAAGCAAAAGTTCTTTAACATAAGTTTTAAAATCACGATTTTGGCTTACTACATCAAGAAGTATTTTTAAAAACAAAATATTTTGAAGATATTTTGAAAAAATCGCAAAAAAGCCCTCCTGCAAAATATAGCCCAAAAGAAGTCTTTTATCAGCTTTCCAAGTAATCTTAAGTGCATAAATTACATTTTTAAACACAGGAACATTTTTCTGCTGTTCGTCAATTTCTATATACCTCATTTTCCCCCCTCCTTTGTATTTTGGTATTGTAGCGCATTTGTTCACATTTTGTCAACTTGTCTGCTGCTGTCTATTTAATCAAATTTACAAGACGATTTTATCCGTTTATGTTGACTAAATGGTATAAAAAGGTTATAATTAGTTTCCAATATAATATTTATAAAGGATAAAATTATGAAATATAAAATTGTAGCAGACAGCTGTTGTGACTTGACAGCTGATATGAAAACCTGGCAGGATTTTGAAATCGTACCGCTTACACTTGAAATAGGCGAATACAGAATTTTTGATGATGAAAATTTTGACCAAGACGATTTTATTTCAAAAATGAAGGCAAACGGCGGAAATGCAAAATCTGCCTGCCCTGCACCTGACGCATTTAAAAAAGCATATGAGGGCGACTATGATGCTGTTTTTGTTTTAACAATCACAAATCAGTTAAGCGGAACTTATAACAGCGCACTCCAGGGTAAAATGCTTTATGAAGAAGAGTTTGGTGATGATAAAAAAATCATTGTTTTTGACTCACTTGCAACATCCGGCATTGAAACAATTGTGGCAAAAAAGATAAAAGAACTTGCAGACGGCGGTAAAAATTCAGAGGATATACAAAAGGAAATTGATGCATATATTGTCAACAACACCGGCCTTTACTTCTGCCTTGAAAGTTTGGATGCGCTTAAATCAAACGGCAGGCTCTTTGCACTTGCGGCTAAGGTGCTTGAAAAAATAAGAGTTAAGCTTATTTGCAAAAGAACAGACCAAGGCAACATTTCACTTGCGGCTCAAGACATCACGCTCAACCGTGCTATGATGAAGATGAGCAACCTTATCGCAGGCGAGCTTGACGGCAAGGATTTGAGCGGTGAAACGCTTGTTGTTTCTTATGTCTGCTGTGAGGACAGAGCAAAACAGGTTGCCGCAAAAATCTGCGAAAAGGCTAAATTCGGCAATGTTGAAATACTTAAAGCGTCGGGTCTTAATTCACTTTATGCGTCCGACGGGGGCATAATCGTTTCATACAGTTTCTAAATCAATCGGGAGCATTGCTATGTTCCCGATTTTGTTATATAATAATGTTATGCGAGAGATTATATTTAAAATTGATGATAAAAACAGCGGACTGATGATAAGGGATTTTTTAAGAAATTTCGGTGTATCAAGTGCGCTGTTGACTAAACTTAAGCAGGATGAAAACGGAATAAAGCTAAACGGTAAATTTGCCAAAGCCATTGAAGTATTAAAAAGCGGTGACAACCTCACTGTCAATATTAAAAACAGCGGAAAAATGCCCGAAAAATTCGAATGTGAAAATGTAAAGGTTGCATATAACGACGAGGATATTTTAGTACTCAACAAGCCGCCGCTAATGCCCGTTCACGAAAGCAGAAATCACAGGGGTGACACACTTGCAAATGTTGCCGCCTGCTATATGGAGAGCGACTGCGCCTTCAGGGCAGTCTATCGGCTTGACAGAGATACGAGTGGCCTTGTACTTATTGCAAAAAACGAACTTGCGGCAAGCAAGCTTGCAGGCAAAATAAAAAAAGATTACTACGCTGTGGTTTCAGGCAAATTTGAGGGCAGAGGAACAATTGATTTACCTATCAGAAGAGTACAGGAAAGCATTATTGAACGCGGTGTATTTGATGATGGTGAAAGAGCGATAACGCACTATGAAGCTATCAAAACCGATGGTGAAAACACACTGCTGAAATTAAACCTTGAAACAGGACGCACACATCAAATAAGAGTTCATTTTTCACATTTAGGCGCACCGCTTTTGGGCGATACTCTTTACGGCGGCAACTGCGAAAAGATAAACAGGCAGGCACTTCACTGCAAAACGATATATTTCACCCACCCTATAACTCACGAAAAAATCACTGTTGACAGTGACTTTCCAAAAGATTTTAAAGGACTGATTTAATGCCGGCATATTCAACCCACTATATTTTTGCCAAGGAACTGAAAGAAGAAATTGAAAATCAAGTCGACTTTAAATTAGACGAAGCGGCTTATTATATCGGCACGCAAGGGCCTGATATATTTTTTGACCACAGGATTATGCCCTGGATGCTCGGCAAATCATTAAGAAAAACGGGTTCAAAACTGCACCGTGCAAAGCCGAGTGAAATTTTTGAAAATATGCGTGAATACATCTCAAAATCAAGCCAAATTGAAATTGCGAAATCATATGCCACCGGATTTATTTTGCACTATGTGCTTGACAGAAACTGCCACCCGTATGTTTATTTTTTGCAAAACAAAATGACTGATGAGTTTAAAAAACTTAACAGCCACACAGCGCATAATATTATTGAGTTTTCAATGGACACTTATCTTTTATCAAAAAGAATGAATATAAAAAAACCGCATCTTTTTGACACTGCAGGCACATTAAGCTTCAGCAACCTTGAGCTTGAAGAACTTGGCAAAATGATAAGCTATATTACAAACGCTGTAACAAAAAGCAATATAACACCAAACGACGCCATAACCGCAATAAAAGATATTAAATATATTCAAAAGCTTACAACGGATAAAACCGGCAGAAAAGAAAAAATAGTTAAAATAATTGATGATTTATGCGCCCCGTTTTTAAAAAACTTTAAATTTAGTGCTTTGATGCGCCCAAAAGACTTGGAAAATGCAAAAAAATATGGTAATATAGAGCGAAAGATATGGACTTCACCTTATGATAAGATAAAAAGAAGCAAAAGTTTTGAAGACTTATTTGAATTATCTAAAATTGACGCATTAAATATGATAAATCAATTTTTCTCGGGCGAAGACACTTACAAAATCACACAAAATAAATCATTTTTAACAGGAGTTGAAGTAAAATGAAAACTATTCCGAGTTTTCAAATTGACCACAATATCCTCAAAAGAGGAATTTATATCAGCAGAATTGATGATGATATAACAACTTATGATATTCGTATGCGCGAGCCAAACAAGGAGCCTGTAATGACTAACGCCGCAATGCACACAATTGAGCATCTTTTTGCAACTTATGTAAGAAATACAGAATTTGGCGATAACATAATTTATTTCGGCCCAATGGGTTGCAGAACAGGATTTTATTTTCTTACAAGAAGCTTGAGTGATAATTATTCAATCAAGCTTATTAAAGAAGCTTTTCAGTTTATAGCTGATTATTGGGGTGTTATTCCGGGTGCATCACCAAAAGAATGCGGCAACTGCCTTGACCATAATCTGCCGCAGGCTAAAGAAGAGTCAAAAGCTTTTCTTGAAGTAATTAAAGATTGGACTAAAGAAGATTTAAAATATCCAAAAGCTGAAGACGAAGAATAAAACTAAAAAGACAGTGTAGAATTTACAATTTGACTATTTCTACACTGTCTTTTGTTATATATCATCTATATTTATTATATCCTTTTTCCAAGTTGCAACAGGGTGATTGCAATTAAAGTTTTCAAGCTTTAAATTTTGGGTATGCCTGCTCCAAAGTGCATATGACGGAAGATTTCTAAACCGCCAGCCTTCAGGATATGTTTTAGCATATTCAGGGATAAATCTGCGTTTATCCACAGTTTCTTCACAAGCATAATAATCAAGGAAAATATTTTTAAGCGTTACATTTTTAACTCTTTTGGTTATGCAAAACTGCTTATATCCGGCAATGATAACCGGAAGTTCAACTCTCGTTGCAGTAATATTGGAAATATTTATATTCCTTACTTCACTGAGCATATTGAACCTAAACACATTTGAATCCGCGCCGCCTTTACCTTTTTTGCCGAATTCAATTGCATTTGCGCTTTGGCTGTTAACTTCGGCCGCCCTGTTTCTGTTTGCAAGGCGGATAAATATAGGGCAGGTGCAACGATCCATAGTGATATTATCAATATTTACATTGCTAAGCACAGTTCCGTCACACGCTTCGAGCGAAATGCCCGACACGCTGCCCGGATATAAATCAGTCATAAATAATTTGCAATCATCTATATAAATATCGGATATATCATATGTAGTTTCCGTGCCGACTTTTATTGCATTTGTTCTGCTGATAACTTCACAATCGGAAATTTTAATATTCTTCATAACACCGGTATTACCGAGCCAGCTTGCATTTTTAATTACTATGCCGTCATCCGCTGTTGAAATAAAGCAATGCGAAATATTAACATTACTTGTTCCTGCTATGTCAATTCCGTCGGCATTGGCAACATTGCGGTTATTATTTATGATGAAATTCTTAATATCAACATTTTCACAATTTGAAATTTTAAAAGTCCAATATGCACTGTTTTCTATAATAAAATTATCCACCGTAATATTTTTGCAATTTTTAAAATATATAGAGCCGCCGTACTTGCTTGGGTGTGCAAAACGAAGCTGGCTTCTGTAATCTTTTCGCATTTCAATTACATCTATATATTTTGGTGGTGTTGTGTTATTTTCACTTGCCACAGGCTCAAAGCCGAAAAGATGGCCGTTACCTTTAATTTTTCCGCCGCCTTTAAGTGAAATGTTTTCGCAGTTTTCGGCATACAAAATAGCTTTTTTGCTTTCGTATCCCTTACCTGTTTCATTAGCACAAAGGGATGAATTTTTGGTAATGAAAAGAGTAACATTAGATAAAAGATTTACGGTTGCGGTAACATAATCTCCCCCGTCAACAAGAACCACACCGCCGATTTGAGATGCTTTTTCAATAGCTTTATTGATAAAAGGTGCATTATTTGAATTTTGAACATCTGCACCGTATTCCCTAATATCAACCACATTTTTACGGGGTTTACCCTGCTTTTTTATATAATTTTCTTCGGGATAATAGCTTGAAAAATCATATTTGCGAACCTCGGTATACGCGTCCCCCTCGGTTACTCTCAAATCCTTGCCGAAAAAAAGTGTTTTAAGTTTATCAATATCGTTTCTCTTTTTCTTATACATAACCTAATCCTCTAAAATAAAAAACAATACACTTATTTAATTATACCAAAAAAATAATTTAAAGTAAATACTACAATTTATTAACATTTAGGTGTATAATTAAGATAAGGGATAGGTTATTCTTTTTTAGCATACTTTGCCTATGCCCCCAAGTTAAACACAGGAGGTAAACATTTATGATTAACATTACAGCAAGAGGATTTGAACTCAAGCAAGGAACAAAAGACGGAATTGAAAAGGAGCTTAAAAGAATTGAAAAAATGCTCCCTGATTCAGCAGAATTTGATGTAACACTTGCCAAGAAAAAAGATGGCTACAAGTGCGATATAACAGTAGTAAATGTGGGCTCATTCATCAGAGGTGAGGCAAGAGCAGACAGAATTGAGCCGGTTGTTGATATGGCTGTTGACGACCTCAAGAGAAAGCTGAGGAAATTAAAAACATTTCTTGTTGATAAAAAGAGAAAAGGCGGAATTGATGAAATTGCAAAGGCTGTTGCCCCGCTTGATGATATTACAATGCATGATTTTGACCAATTTGATTCATCAAGCGTTGATATTAAGAGGAGAAAAACCATTTCTCCTAATATGATGAGTGATGACGAAGCAATAGTTCAAATGGAAATGCTCGGTCACAGCTTTTTCGTATATCTCGGACTTGACGGTGAAACTAAAATTATTTATAAAAGAGAAAAAGGCTACGGTCTTTTAATTTGTGAATAAATTTAATTTGCCGCGCTTTTTCGGGCGTTGCAACCGTAAGTTTACATTTTGAAAACCGATAATATGTTGAAATGCAGGCACTTCTTTGGTATGATATTTTCAGAGATAAACATACAAGGAGGTGCCTGTATGAATTTTAGTGAAAATTTACGAGAACTCAGAAAAGCCAAGGATATTAAACAAGAAGTGCTTGCAGAGAATTTGAATGTTTCCCGCCAAACTGTATCAAAATGGGAAAACGGTACAGCTATGCCGGATTTAAAAAAGCTGACTGCACTTGCCGAATATTTCGGCGTAACTATGGATGAGCTTTTAGGCTTAACCTCACCGGGCAGTGAGGGTGAAAACATAAGTGATTATGCGAAAGAATATATAAATGAGCTTATATCGCTTGAAAATGAAGCAAGCACAAGAAAAATAAACGAACTAAACACAAAATGGAAAATCAGCGTGATAATTCTTGCTGTTGTTTTGGCAATTGCATTTTTCAATATCGGTAATTTAACCACAAGATTAACCGCCGCAGAAAACAATATGCAAAACATTGCAAACAATACATATTATAATAATGATTCAGATGACGATTTGGATTCCACATCATACAAAATTTTAAACTATGTTGATTATAAGGTATTGGATATAGATAAAAGCAAACCTTGGCTTGCAACCATAAGCATAACATATTCACCTGAAAAGTATTCAAAAAATTTAAAAGTAACTTTTAATGCACCGCAGGAAGACGGAACAATAAAAGAAGTTGAGCTTGAAAACAATAACGGTGACTTTACAGTTCAAACCACAGTTGATACAACATATGACAAATATATAATTCAAACAAATGACGGTGAAACAATCGAAAAAGCCGATTTATCAATAGATTTTATTGATGATTATTTTAACAGTGACAGTATTTCCATACCCGTTAATTATTCCGACGGATATATTACCGGCGAACTTGATGATTATATAAATTTCAGAATTGTATCAAAAGCGAAAGTAAAAAAAGGATATGTAAAAGCTTATTTTGATGATGAAAAGCCTTATTTTACAAAGGAATTCAGAGTATATAACGATAAGCTTTATGTATCAAGCGTCAAAATAAAAACAAGCTTTGATAAATTTTATAAGCATAATACATTTAATTTGGAATATGTCGCAGTTGATGAAAACGGTATAGAATACAGTACTATACAAAAATTGACATTTTCAATAAACGGAAACAAAATTGATTTAGATAATTGTGACGAAATAAGCAAAAAGCTCACATTTCCAAACGGAAAAACCATAACAAGTCCCACGGATGAATAGTGCTTATTGAACAAGATTTCATATTGTGATATAATCTTATTAAACGAAGCTTAAGGAGAGAGATATATGGCAATAAGTGAAAGCATTAAATACATCGGTGCAAGCACGCACGACCTTGATTTATTTGAAGGGCAATACACGGTTCCAAACGGAATGGCATACAATTCATATTTAATTGACGATGAAAAAATTGCAATTATGGATACCGTTGATAAAATTGTAACATCAAAATGGCTTGATAATTTAAAAAATGCACTTGACGGAAAAGAACCTACATATCTTATTATCCAGCATCTTGAACCTGATCATTCGGCAAATGTAAATACAGTTATTGAAATGTATCCAAACATAACACTTGTTTGCACAGCCAAAGCAAAAAGTATGCTTGGGCAATTCGGCATTAAATCAGAAAATGTTTTAACCGTCGGTGAGGGCGATGAGCTTTCACTCGGAAGTCATACACTTAAATTTATTCTTGCACCTATGGTGCATTGGCCTGAAGTTATGTTGAGCTATGAAATAAGCGAAAAGGCTCTGTTTTCTGCTGATGCATTCGGCAAATTCGGTGCAATTGATACTGACGAAAGCTGGAATTGCGAAGCAAGAAGATATTATTTTAACATTGTAGGCAAATACGGTCTTCCTGTTTCAAATCTACTAAAAAAAGCAAGTACACTTGAAATAAATACCATTTACCCTCTTCACGGCCCTGTATTAACAGACACAATACCTGAAGTTTTGAATCTTTACACAACTTGGGCAGCATATGAGCCTGAAGATGAGGGTGTATTTATAGCATACGCATCAATGCACGGCAACACAGCCGAGGCGGCAAATAAGATGAAAGAAATACTTGAAGCCAAGGGTGCAGCCAAAGTTGCAATTGGCGACCTTTCAAGAGATGATATGGCAAAATGTGTTGAAAATGCGTTCAGATACAGTACCCTTTTATGTATGGCGCCAAGCTATGACGGTGGCGTATTTTTACCAATGGCTGATTTTATTCACCATTTAAAATCAAAGCTTTACCAGAACAGACGCGTTGCACTTGTTGAAAACGCATCGTGGGCGCCAAGTGCGGTTAAAGCTATGAAAGCTGAATTTGAGCAGATGAAAAATATTGATTTAATTGAAAACACTGTCACAATTAAAACAACCGTTAAGGAAAGTGACATAGAAGCTTTATCAAATTTGGCAGACGAAATACTTAAATAAAGTTAAATGGCGATGAGCTCTACATTCTCATCGCCATTTTTAATTATTAAATTTCTATGCCGAGTTCATCAATTTTATCTCTTAAAGCAAGCCAATCGGCAAATGCAAATTCCTTATTGTTAGGATTTCTCAAAATTGCTGCCGGATGGTATGTACCCATAAAAAGAGTACCGTTTTTATCTATAAACTGACCGTGCTGCTGTGTCACCTTAAAGTTTTTATCAATAAGCTTTTGCGCAGAAATTCTGCCGACGCACACTACGATTTTAGGCTTGATAATTTTAAACTGCTCCCTAAGCCAATTTATGCACATATCCTGCTCTTCAGGTTTTGGGTCACGGTTTTTAGGAGGGCGGCATTTAACCATATTTGCAATATATACATTTTTATCACGCGACAGGTCAACGCTTGCAAGAAATTTATCGAGCAGCTGACCGCTTCTGCCAACAAAAGGTTGCCCCTGCAAATCCTCGTTTTCACCCGGGCCCTCACCTATAAGCATAATATCAGCGTCCTTTTTGCCGATACCGAATACAAGATTTGTTCTGCCTTCGCACAAATCGCATTTTGTGCAATTTTTACATTTTATTTCAAGTTCATCTAATGTCATTTTTCATCACCAAAGGTATTATATCAAATTTATGGTTGAAATACAATCAAAATAGGTATAAAATATAAGAGATTAAAATGCATATTTATGTGCATATATAATTTAAGGAGATTTACATATGGAAAACAAAGTTTTAGTTGAAATTTCAGCAAGACATGTTCATCTTTCAAAGGAAGATTTGGAAACACTTTTCGGCAAGGGATATGAACTTACAGTTAAAAAGGAGCTTTCACAACCGGGCCAATTTGCTTCAAACGAAAGAGTAAGAGTAATCGGTTCAAAAAGCGAATTCCCTGCTGTATCAATACTCGGCCCATGCAGAAAAGAAACACAGGTTGAACTTTCACTTACCGACGCACGCTCAATCGGTGTTAACGCACCTGTAAGAGAAAGTGGCGACCTTGAGGGAACAGGAAGCTGCAAGCTTGTAGGCCCGGCAGGTGAAATTGAAATTACAAAGGGTGTAATTGCTGCTAAAAGACACATTCACGCTACAACAGCAGACGCTGAAAAAATGGGACTTTCAAACGGTGAAATCGTTTCAGTTGCCATTCCTACATCAAACGGAAGAAACCTTACTTTCGGTGATGTTGTAGTAAGAGTTTCAGATTCATATGCACTTGCAATGCATATTGACACCGATGAAGCAAATGCTGCCGGTATGGCACCAAACACAATCGGTACTGTTATTAAATAATTGCATTTTTTCAACCAGCGGTAGGTGATGTGCCTATCGCTGATTTTTTATATATAAAATTAAAAATACTGTGCAAAATAATAACGGTGATTTTAATGGAATTTGCTAAAATTATTATTTTATCTGTTACAGCAATGTTAGTTTTATTTTTGCTTACCAAACTTATGGGTTACAGGCAAATAAATGAAATGAGCTTTTTTGATTATGTTATAGGAATTACAATAGGTTCAATAGCTGCCGAAATGTCGACGAATCTTGACCTTGAATGGTGGAAAGGCATTACTGCAATGGCGGTTTGGGCAATTATAGGCTTACTGCTGTCTGTAATTACGCAAAAAAGCATAAAGGCAAGAAGATTTATTTCAGGCGAACCTATCATAATTATGCAAAAAGGAAAAGTAATAAAGAAAAACTTAAAAAAAGCAAAGCTTGATATTGATGATTTGATTGCAAGCGCGAGGGTAAGCGGTTATTTCAACCTGACGGATATTGACAGTGCAATTATGGAAATTACGGGAAGTATCAGCTTTATGCCTACACCGCAAAAAAGGCCTCTCAACCCAAAAGATTTTAATTTTGCGCCTATAAGAGAGGGACTTTCATACGATGTTATTTGTGACGGAAAATTTGTTGAAAAAGAAATTGAAAAATGCCCTATTGATAAAAACGAAATCAAAAAAATACTTGCAAACAGAGAAACTAAAATGGCAGACATTGCACTTGGCAGCATTGATGAAAATAAACAGTTGACAATTACAACTTATTAAACTATATTAGTGTATATCATAAAATAACGAGGTGTAAATATGGCTGATAATCACAAACACACACATGATGAATGTTGCTGTGAGCATAATCATGAACACGCTTGCTCATGCGAACACAATCATGAAGATATAAATAAAGGTCAATTTTTATTTAAGCTAATCGGCGGTGGATTTTTCCTCATTGCCGGTTACATATTAAATGAAGTTGCAGAAAAAGGAAAAATTGATTTACCTGATTTTTCATTTTTAGTATGCTTCATGCTTTCATATTTAATTGTAGGCTTTGATATTATCAAAGAAGCTGTTGAAGGTGTAATGCATAAAGATATTTTTAATGAAAATTTGCTTATGACTATTGCGTCATTAGGTGCATTTGCAGTAGGCGAATACAGCGAAGGCTGTATGGTCGTATTTTTATTCACAATAGGTGAATTTTTGCAGGGACTTGCACTTGATAAAAGCAGAAAATCAATAAAAAATATGCTTGAAGCAAAAGTTGAAGTTGTTAATATCATAGACGGAGAAAAAGAAAAAGCTATTTCACCCGAAGAAGTAAAAATCGGTGATTTAATGATTATTCGCCCGGGCGAAAAGCTTGATATTGACGGTGTAATTACAAACGGAACATCGCAATTTGATATGAAATCTTTAACGGGCGAAACAATTCCTGTTACCAAAGGTGTGGGCGACAGTGTACTTGCAGGTTCAGTCAGCCTTGACGGTACGGTAACAGTAAAGGCTGAAAAAGAATACAAGGATTCAACCGTATCACGCATACTTGATATGCTTGAAAAATCACAAGATAAAAAAAGCCATGCCCAAAAATTCATTACAAGATTTGCAAGAATTTATACTCCTATTGTATGCTTAATTGCTGTACTTATTATGGTAGTACCGCCGCTTTTCTTTAACGGTCAATGGCACGAATGGTTATACCGCGGACTTTCGGCACTTGTAGTATCCTGCCCGTGCGCACTTGTAATTTCAATACCGCTCAGCTTTTTTGCAGGCATAGGTGCTTGCTCAAGAGAGGGAATACTCGTTAAAGGCGGCAATTACCTTGAAATACTTGCAAAGGCGGATACAGGTGTGTTTGACAAAACAGGTACACTTACAAACGGTAAATTTGAGTTCGTAACCTGCGAGCATAATCATTGCCATTGCAAAGATAATCAGCACAGAGAGCTTTTAAAAATCATTGCGGCATGTGAAAGGTATTCAAACCACCCTATTGCAAAAAGCATCAATGTTGCATTTGGGCATTATGCAGACGAATGCGAAGTAAAAGATTCAAAAACCTATGCAGGACTTGGTGTTTCAGCAATTGTTGACGGCGTTAAATATTATGTAGGCAATGAAAAACTGATGAAAGAACATTGCAATGATTTCAAAGAAACAAATGTAATAGGCACAGCAATATATTGTTGCAGTGAAAGCGAATTTATGGGTGACATCGTATTTGCTGATATAATTAAGCAAGACAGCAAAGACGCACTTAAAGCACTTAAAAAACTCGGGATTGCAAAAACCGTTATGATGACAGGCGATAAAGAAGAAATTGCAAAAGATATTGCAAGCAAAGCCGGAATTGACACAGTATACTCACGCCTGATGCCTGACGAAAAAGCAAACATAGTAAGTGAACTTCAAAAAAGCGGCAATACGGTTGTTTACACCGGTGACGGAATAAACGACGCACCGGTATTATCGCAAGCCGATGTAGGCGTTGCAATGGGCGGTGCCGGCTCGGATATTGCGGTTGAAGCTTCGGATATGGTTATTATGGGCGACTCACTTTCAAAACTTGCAATCGGCAAAAAGGTTGCGAAAAAGACTATTCGCATAGTACACGAAAACATTATTTTTGCAATTGCAGTAAAACTATTGATTATCATAGGATGTGCAATAGGAATATTTGACGAAAATGCGATGTGGCTTGCTGTGTTCGGCGATGTGGGTGTTTGCCTTATTGCAATAGCAAATTCACTCAGAGCTTTAAGAGTAGGCAAAATCAAGAATAAATAAACAAATAATAAAAAATCTCCTGTAGGTAACTAATACTTGCAGGAGATTTTTTATACTTATAATTAAAATACTTTTTTCATAGATTTAAGCTTAGGCTTTGACTCACTTGAATAAGCGGAATAAAGTGTTTTGTTCTTTTTTGCATTATAATAAGAATAGCCTACGCAATAATCGTCTCTTACCATGGCGCCGTAACTGTTTTTAGCGCCGTAATCTATTACAACTGTCGGGTCGCTTTCACTGCTGTAGCCTTTCCAAACATGATAAATTTTCAATGAATCAGGGTCTTTAAGCGAATCCTTAAGTTTAGACTTTGTTTTCTTTAAAAGCGTATTATAGCTGACAATATGAAGCTTAACCGTATATGTGATTTTACCTTTTTTACATTTCAAGGTAGTATTGCCCGCTTTTTTGGCATAAATCTTATTACCTTTGATTGAAGCAATCTTTTTATTACTTATTTTCCACTTAACATTCTTACCATTTACCGTAGGCGCATTTCTTGAACTGCCGGAGAAAATTCCTATATAATTCCAATTAACAATAACGTTAAATTTAGCAGTCGCACCGCCGTTTGCCTTTACGGTAACCTTAGTCGTTCCGAGAGATTTAGGAACAACATATCCGCCATTGCTCACCGTGGCAACTTTTTTATTTGAAGATGTCCACATTTCTTTGTCTGCAATAGAATTATAAGGATATGAAATGTACCTTAATCGTTCTTTATCATATATACCGACTTTAACTGTTTTTTCTAACGGTTCAAGATTTTCAGGGATGACTGTATTATCGATAACGCTTAAAGCATATGGCACTAAATCATCATCAAAATCAGTATAATTTGATGGTCTTTCTATATAAAAGTCATATTCACCTTCATCTAGCCAAAAACTCTCAGTATAACTATTGGTATTTTCCAAAAGAAGTGGTTCATCATCAATTGGATTGCCATCATCATCTGTATCACTAGAAACCATATAAAATTTCATTGGTGTTGCACTACTAAATTTAATTGTAACATATCTAGGATGCTCTAAACAGAACCAATGTTCTTCATACTTATAATTTCCCGCAAGCCCTTCTGGTTCTGAATAAATAATTTTTTCAGAAGCATACGCATCAATCGAAAAAGCAAACATAGCAGTAAATGCCATTACAATTGACAGAAAAACGCAACTTACTTTTTTCATAAAATCAACCCTTCCAACATTCTTTATTTTCATAATATCACCCTTAAACTATATTGTCAACTAAAGTGTAAAGTGATATAATCACAAAATAAGGAGTGATTATATGTCCGACTGGAACAGCAAGTAATATATGAAATTTGAAAGAGAGAGAACTCAGCCGTCAAAGGATTTAATTTCAAAAATCGCAGATATGAGTTTTTCTCTTATTCTCGACCTTGGGTGCGGACCGGGCAACAGTACATTTGCGCCTAAATCCAAATTTACAAAAAGCGAAATTATCGGCATTGACGCATCTAAAAATATGCTTTTATCTTGGCTTGGCAGTATTGAGCAAAAGCCGAAAGTAGTTTTTGTAAATCACGGTCACGATACAGTATGTGATGAATTTGCAAAATCTATTGAAAATGCCGAGAATGTTTTTTACAGCACAAATATAAAAAAATCAAAGCACCGTTGCGAAATCGCAATGGTGCTTTGCTTTTAATAGTTATTGTTTTTCAAGAAATCATATATTCGCTTTGAATTATTGTTATCCCTATACTCAAAATACTTCGGTGCGGCAATGCGGTCTTTTTCATTTTCAACAAAACCGTTATTTGCAAAATATTCAACATCGTTTAAAAGTGCATCCTCGGTAGTTGAACGATTACCGAAAAGGTCTGTTTCCATATTGATATATGAACCGTGAGCCTGATTATACATATCATAGTCAAACTGATAGAAAAGAACAGGCTTATCCATATAATAAACATCCCAGCAAACGCTTGAATAATCTGTAATAAGCATTGAGCAGCGCATCATAAGCTCATTAAGAGGAATTTTGCCAAAAGGAATATAAGTTACCCTGCTGCTGACAGCGGCTTTAAAATTGTCAATATAACCCGCAAATTTAGGGTGAATATAGAAAATAAGACGAGTATTTGTATCTTTAAGAATTTGATTAAGCCTTGGGCTTTGAAGAAGTGAAGAATACTTATTATAATAATCACTTGCCAAGAATTGATTATCGCTTACCTCTTCAAGCCACGAGCGCCAAGTAGGCATAAGGAGAATGAACTTTTCCTTATCACTTTGCTTATCTTTAAGCACATCCCACCTTGCAAAACCTGTAATAGGTGCTGTTTTTTCATTATATCCAAGCTCATTTATTGCAATTTCCTGCTCAACCCTACCGGTTGTAACAAAATATTCCATAGAGCTTGTACCCTTTTTACCAAACAGCTGATGAACCTGCTTAAGTGCAGTTACACCGTGCTGGAGGAAAAGTTCCTTTTTCTGCCCGATAGCACGCTTTACAAGACTTGGCTTTGTTCTCCAAGCGTAAAGGTGTGATTTTGAATCACTTGATACGCAAACAGCCATTGACATAATATAAAGCATATGCTTTACACTCATAAAATCAATAACATTCTTACCGTATTTTTCTACATTTTTATATTCGTCAGAACGCTTATCAATTATATAATAAATATTCTTTTTCTCTTTTTCATCAAGATTTTCCATACAATACTTGAAGAAATAATAACCGTTATCCTGTGCCATTTTGCAGAATTTTTCATAAACTATCCAAATCTTTTTGTGGCTTAAGAAAAGGCCGGTTAAAATATAAAGAATATATGCCAGAACTTCCCTGCGCTTAATTTCGGCTGTATCATATTCGCTTCTCTCTCTAAAGCAGAAGTTAATTATACCTTTTTTGTTAAAGTACGGGAAAATGATATGCTTATCATCAACATCACATTGAACATTTGAAAAATAAAGCTTTTGCTTAATTGCAATACCGCTGTAACCAAGCTTAACATACTGCTTTGCACCGTATTTTTCAACCACAGCCCTGACATCCCAATAAATTTCTTTAAGCGGCATTTCACCGTTAAAATCAAGAGTGGCGGTTACTTTGGTATAGCCCTCTTTCTTTTCAAGGTTGCAATTAAAAGGAATTTCAATATTTTCAATAACACTTCTGTATTTCAGCACCAGGCCGTCAAATTCAGCGTTTTGGTCATTAGGAATATTGAACACAAGTTCAAGGCGGTTGCCCTTCGTTTTAAGGCTTTTAAGCTTACACGGCGGATATATTGCTTCCAAAGCATCTTCCTTTTTGCCGAAATAAAGATTAAATTCTCGCCTTTCATCATAAAACGGACTTGCGGCAATTTCATAAACAGTCGGTGTTAAATCATAAAGCTTTAACATCTTTTTAGTTCTGTCGTTATTTGCGTCAACAAGCTTTTTAAGGTCGGTATCAAAATATGCTTTCGGCAAGGTATAATTTGCAAAAAGCGGCTCACAAAATCTTTTTGATATATCGCCGTCCTTTGCTTTTTTGATTGACGCAACGACTAAACATTTTTTGCCTTTCTTTTTATCATAAACAATTACACCGACGGTATACTTTTGCTTATTATACACAATAAGATTTTCAATAAGAATATCAAGCGGAATTTCAAAACTCTTTGTTTGCTTATTTTCTTCTGTAAGAGGCAGAGTTTTTTGAATTACACGCTTATTATTTAATACTGCAATTTCTTCAAAATCATATCCCTTTGCATTAAGTGAAACGGCAATTTTTCTGTTTGAGTTTGAAACACTTTTGGTGTTGCAACGCACAATATCCCTATCATCTACAAAGCAGTTTTCTTCAAAAGCACTGATGTCATCTATAAATTTAGGGTCAATATTAAGATTAGGAAATGTTCGTTGAATTTCACGCTTATGAACTGCGTCTTTTACACTTTTAACACCCAAATGGCACAGTAAATCTTCAAAATACGACCTTGGTGTTGTCATTGTAATAACAACATATTTAAACATATCGTTGAAATTATCATAAAGTGCAGGTCCAACTTCACCTTTAAACCATTTCTTTTCAAAGCAAACTATATTATCATCTTTTGCGATTTTTGAAATAGAGTTAAGATGTGCGTATTCCTTAACTATTTGCGGATGAATTACTTTATAACGCTTTTCTTTATTAGCAGAGTAATCCTGAATTGCAAGGTCGCCCTGCTCACCCGTAAACATTAAATTAAGCAACTTTTCGCTTATATCCGGACTGTCATATTTAAAGAAAGTTTTAAAATATTCGGTGTCCTCATAAGAATCATTCATAAAGCTTTCATCACCGAGAACCTTTGCAAGCTCTTTTTCATCATAAATTTTACGGAAAGGAAGAGTTGCAACATCCATATACATTCCGCGGTCATGCATATATTCATCATAATCATACATAAAAAGAATAATAGGCTTTTTAGTAAGTGAATAATCAAAAAATACAGATGAATAATCGGTAACAAGTGCGTCTGCACAGTTTAAAAAGCTGTAATTATCAATTCCCTTCGGAAATGGCTTAATATGCTTATATTTACTAAGAGAAATTGAATCTTTTAATATCGGGTGGAAGTTTACGAAAAATACCTGCTCGTCACCAAGCTTTTTATCAATAAGCTTAAATATTTCTTTAACCTTGCTTTCATATGCAGCAGTGTTAATATCGTGGTTGCTTGTACCTCTCCAGGTAGGCATATATGCATAAACCGTTTTGCCCTCTAAACCAAGCTTCTTTTTAAGCTCTTCGCCCTCTTCTTTTTTGAAGAATATTTCATTTCTCGGATAACCTGCCATAACAACCTTGCCTGTATAAAGGTCATTAAGGTTATAATCCTCCATCATAACATCCTTGGTAAAATCATTAGGAAATGTAATATAATCAGCCTGAAGAAAATTATGCTGAACATTATACATTGATTCAATACCGAGGCGCATTTTTTTGCCGAGTGTTTTAAGCGGAGTGCCGTGCCAAGTTTGAAGATAAACCTGCTCCGGCTTTTTCACAAAGTAAACCGGAAAAGAGCTGTTGTTAATAAGATATTTTGCAGTGGCAAGAATTTTGGTGTATCTGAAAGTTGTTACATCAATAAGTTTAACATCAAGCCCTATTTCGTTAATAAATTCTGTATGGGCTTTTTTATTTTCAGTACCGTAATATATTTTATATTTTCCCGGATATGACTTTAAAATTTGGCGCACCAAAGCAAGCGATGAATCGGAAATATTTGAACCGTGAAAAGATTCAACCAAAATTACATTGCTTTTTACTTTGCAGTGCTTATAAAACATACCGTAGTAAAACTTTCTTTTCGGTGTTTTTGAAAACATACGGGAAATATATTTAAGTATTTTTTTAATTAACATTTTTATCTTTGCAGATATACCCATATTAACCTCCAAATAAAATAATATATAAATTACTAATTAACATACTTTTTAATTTTAACACATTTGTAACGCTTTTGCAACAATACTATAACTTTGTAATATTTAACTTAGTTCACTTTTGAGCCAATGTATAAAAGTTAATGAATTCTTTATTTTTAAATATTGAAAAGAAACGACAAAGTGATATAATTAAGTTAGAGATATTTTGCCTAAATATTCTAAAGGAGAGATACACATATGAATAAACAAAACATACTTTCAAAAGTGGACCACACACTTTTAGCGCAAGGGGCAACCTGGCAAGATATAAAAGCTATTTGTGATGACGCAGTTAAATACAATGCGGCAAGTGTTTGCATACCGCCCGCATATGTAAAGCCTGCGAAGGAGTATGTTGGCGGCAAAATTAAAATTTGCACGGTAATAGGCTTTCCAAACGGATATAACACCACCGAAGTAAAATGCTTTGAAACAGCAGACGCAGTTAAAAACGGTGCAGATGAAATAGATATGGTGATAAATATCGGTATGCTAAAAGATAAAAGATATGACGACATATTATTTGAAATCAACGAAATTAAAAAAGCGTGTGATAAAAGGGTTTTAAAAGTAATTATTGAAACCTGCTTGCTGACTGACGAAGAAAAAATCAAAATGTGCGAAATAATAGATAAATCAAATGCAAATTATATTAAAACATCAACAGGATTTTCCACAGGCGGTGCTACATTTGACGATGTTAAACTTATGAGTGAACATATAAAAAATAAAAAAATTAAAGCTGCCGGCGGAATTAAATCGTTTGATGACGCTGAAAAATTCATTTCATTAGGTGCAAACAGACTCGGCACAAGCCGGCTTATCAAAATTATGAAAGAGGGATAATAATGCGTGGCTTTATAATTGTACTTGACTCTTTCGGTGTGGGCGAAGCACCGGATGCAAAATCTTTTGGTGATGAGGGCGCAAGCACCATAAAAACAATATCCAAATCAAAATATTTTGAAGTGCCTAATATGCAAAAAATGGGACTTCTTGCAATTGACGGAGTCGGGCTTGATAATTCGGCAAGTCACAATGCTTCATACGGCAGGTTGAGGGAGCTTTCTATCGGCAAAGACACCACCACAGGCCACTGGGAAATGGCAGGAATTATATCTAAAAAGCCACTTCCAACTTTTCCAAACGGTTTTCCGAAAGAAGTAATAGATGAATTTGAAAAAGAGTGCGGAAGAAAAACTCTTGTTAACAAGCCGTATTCCGGCACACAGGTTATTAAAGACTATGGCGACGAGCATATAAAAACAGGAAAATTGATTGTTTATACCTCGGCTGACAGCGTATTCCAAATTGCAGCGTGCGAAAGCATAGTAAGTGATGAGGAATTATATAACTATTGCAAAATTGCAAGAAAAATACTTAAAGGCAAATATGCAGTAGGCAGAGTAATTGCAAGACCTTTTATTAAAGATGAAAACGGGAACTTTGTCAGAACACCGAGAAGGCACGATTTTTCACTTGAACCGCCGGGCAAAACACTTGTTGATATTTTGTGCGAAAACAAGAAAGACACCATAGCGGTAGGCAAAATATATGATATTTTTGCTCACAGAGGTTTAAGCGAGCATTATTTTACATCAGGCAACACAGAAGGCATTGCCAAAACGCTTGATATTTCAAAGCGTAATTTTGACGGACTTTGCTACACCAATCTTGTCGACTGCGATATGCTGTACGGCCACAGGCGTGATATTGACGGTTACGCAAAAGCAATAAGTGAATTTGACAGGTGCTTGCCTGAACTTTGCAATAATCTTAAAGATGATGATTTTCTAATGATAACGGCAGACCACGGATGCGACCCGGGATATAAAGGAACAGACCACACACGAGAGTATGTTCCGCTTATCATATATTCAAAATCGCTTAAATGCACGAATTTAAAAACTATTGACGGATTCGGTGTTGTATGCAACACAGCACTTTCACTTTTCGGTATAAATGAACAGCTTGAGGGTGAAAATGTATATAATTTAATCAGGCAGTAGGTGAAAATATGGATAATAAAGAATTATTAAAAATTGCAAAAGAAGCTAAAAGCAAAAGTTACTGCCCATATTCAAAATTCAAAGTCGGAGCTTGCCTGTTGACGAAAAGCGGAAAAATATACACAGGTGCAAATATTGAAAATTCATCATACCCTGCAACTGTTTGTGCAGAAAGAGTTGCAATATTCAAAGCGATAAGCGACGGCGAATATGAATTTGAAAAAATAGCAATTTCAGGTTCGGGCAATGATTTTTGCTACCCGTGCGGAATTTGCAGGCAGGTTATGAGTGAATTTTGCAAAGAAAATTTTTTGATAATACTTGAAAACGGCGAAAAAATAAAAGAATTAAAATTAGGAGAACTTCTTCCCCATTCTTTTAAACTATAAGAAAGTCTGCGTGATACTATGAGAATGACAGATATAATAGAGCATAAAAAGCAGGGATTAAAGCTTACAAAAGAAGAAATTGAATTTTTTGTAAGAGGATATACAAAAGGTGATATTCCCGATTATCAGGCAGCGGCACTTGCTATGGCTGTCTATTTCAACAAAATGGATAACGAAGAAACTGCCGATTTAACTCTTGCTATGGCTCACAGCGGTGATATGCTTGATTTGAGCGAATTTGGAAATTCGACGGTTGATAAACATTCATCAGGCGGTGTGGGTGACAAAACCACACTTATAGTTGCACCGATTGCCTGCGCGGCAGGATGCACGGTTGCCAAAATGAGCGGCAGGGGCTTGGGATTTACCGGCGGAACTATTGACAAGCTTGAAGCAATACCCGGCTTTTCAACAGCCATGGCGCCAAAAGAATTTAAAGAAAAAGCGAAAAACATAGGCTTGGTTATTGCAGGGCAAACGGGAAATATGGCACCTTGTGACAAAAAGCTTTATGCGCTCAGGGATGTTACAGCCACGGTTGACTGTATGCCGCTTATAGCATCATCAATAATGAGCAAAAAGCTTGCTGCCGGCGCAAAAAACATAGTGCTTGATGTAAAATGCGGTGACGGTGCTTTTATGAAAAATCTTGATGATGCATCAAAACTCGCAAATGAAATGGTGAGCATAGGAAAAAGGTGTGGCAGAAATGTAACAGCCTTGATAACGGATATGACATCTCCGCTCGGATACGCAGTAGGAAACAGCCTGGAAGTGCAAGAAGCAATAAAAGTATTAAAAGGCGAAAACATACCGAGGCTTACACCGCTTTGCATAAGCCTTGCGGCAAATATGATAAGCCTTACAAAAGGCATTGAATTAAGCGAAGCGCAAAAGCAGGTGACAAATATTATAAACTCCGGCAAAGCGCTTGATAAATTCAAAGAAATGGTGAAATCGCAAGGCGGTGACACAAGCTTTATTGAAGATGAGAGCAAATTTGAATTTGATAAATGCAAATTTGAAATAAAAGCTGAAAATGACGGTTATATTACAAAAATAAATGCTGAGAAAATCGGCGAAACCTGTGTTTTATTAGGTGCAGGGCGAAATGTGAAAACAGATGCAATAGATTCACTTGCCGGAATAATGCTGAGTGTTAAAATTAACGACTATATTTGCAAAAACGACACTGTTATGACGCTTTATTCAAATGATGAAAACAAGCTTAAAGAAGCAATAAAGCTTGCAAACGCATCATTTATCATCGGCAATGAAAAAGCAGAAGAAAAAAATATTATATTAAAACAGTTCTAAGAAAAGGGGTAATTTTATGAAACTGTATTTTGTAGGCGCGGCGCACGAAGTAACCGGTTCTTGCACAATTCTTTATGCCTGCGGCAAAAAAATAATGATTGATTGCGGAATGGAGCAAGGCGAAAATGTATATGAAAATGTGGAATTGCCTGTTTCACCGAATGATATTGACGCAATGCTTTTAACTCACGCGCATATTGACCATTCGGGCCATATTCCTTTTGTATCGGCAAACGGATTTTCCGCCCCGATTTATACAACAAGTGCAACTGACCGCCTTTGCAGAATTATGCTTATGGATTCAGCGCACATTCAGGAATTTGAAGCAACCTGGAAAAACAGAAAAAACAAGCGTAGCGGTAAAGAGCCGGTTGAGCCTTTATATACAACACAAGATGTTCAAAATGCATTAAAGTATTTTACACCTTGCGAATATAATGAAACATATCAAATTTTTGACGGAATTGAGATAAAATTTATAGATGCAGGACATCTTTTGGGCAGTTCATCAATACAAATTAAAGTAACGGAAAATTCTGTTACAAAAACTATACTTTTTTCGGGCGATATAGGAAATATTAACCGCCCGTTAATCAAAAACCCACAAAAACCGCCTGTTAAGCAAGCTGATTATGTAATTATTGAATCAACTTACGGAAACAGGCTTCACGGTGACAGGCCGGATTATGTATTACAGCTTACAGGCATTATTCAATCCACCTTTGATAACGGCGGTAATGTAGTAATTCCGTCATTTGCAGTAGGCAGAACACAAGAACTTTTATATTTAATCAGAATAATAAAAGAAAAAGGACTTATTAAAAATCACGCCAACTTTCCGGTATGGGTTGATAGCCCGCTTGCAGTTGAAGCAACAGAAATATATGATGATACCAAACTGCAAAAATATTTTGATGATGATACCCTCGCTTTAATTAACAGCGGTGTAAATCCAATTAAATTTGACAACTTAAAGCTTGCAATCACAAGTGATGATTCACGAATGATAAATGATGACCCAACACCGAAAATCATACTTTCTGCAAGCGGTATGTGCGAAGCCGGCAGAATAAGGCACCATTTAAAACATAATTTGTGGCGAGAAGAATGCACGATTTTATTTGTAGGCTACCAGGCAGAAGGTACGCTTGGCAGAAAAATAATTGAAGGGGCAAGCAGTGTAAACCTTTTTGGTGAAGAAGTGCAAGTAAATGCAAATATTGAAAAAATGCAGGGTATCAGCGGTCACGCAGATAAAAATATGCTTTTATCTTGGCTTGGCAGTATTGAGCAAAAACCGAAAGTAGTTTTTGTAAATCACGGTCACGATACAGTATGTGATGAATTTGCAAAATCTATTGAAAATGAACTTGAAATTTCTGCGCTTGCGCCATATTCAGGTGACGGATTTGAGCTCGGCGATGTTGTTAAGCAAGTTGATATTGGGCCGCGCAAGCTTTATGATAAAAAATTACATAAGGTTCAGAGAAACAATACTGTTTATGACAGGCTGTATCTTGCAGGGCAAAACCTTATGTCTGTTATTGAAGCATCAAAGGGCTGTGCAAACAAAGATTTAAGCAGGCTTACCGACCAAATTATTGCCCTATGTGAAAAATATAAACAAGATTGACGGTGAAACCATGGTAATAAACACAAAAGAAATAAACGAAAAGCTTAAAAATCCGTCTGAATTTTTAACATTTAGTGAAAACAGAGTATTAAATCAAATAGATGATTGTGCAGCTCAAATTTTGCCGCTTGCAAATACAAAGCCAATAATTTTAATATCCGGTCCATCCGGAAGCAGTAAAACAACCACCGCAATTAAGCTTGCAAAAGTTTTAAGAAAAAACGGTGCTGATGTTTGCTACATATCTATGGATAAGTATTTTAAAAACTTTACAGATGAGGAAAAAGCATTAAAAAGGCAAAACAAGCTTGACCTTGAATCACCCGAAAGAGTTGATGCAAAATGTTTAAACAAAGATATTGATGTTTTGCTAAACGGCGGTGAAATTTACTTGCCGAGCTATGATTTTTTAACCAATACAAGAACGCTGAGCCAAACAAAGCTTTGCAGAAACGGCGGCTTTGTAATAATTGAAGGTATACACGCATTAAACCCAACTCTGCTTGGTGAAAATGATGATGTATCAAGCAGATTTTATGTAAGTGTACGCACAAGGGTAGTTGATTCAAACGGGGATAAGCTTCACCCTTGCAAAATAAGGCTTTGCAGGCGAATGATAAGAGATAAGCTTTACAGAGGCCGCAATTTTGATGAAACAATACGCCTGTTTTCAAAAGTACAACGCGGCGAAAATCAATTTATTATACCTAATAAAAGCAGAGCGAATTTTAATATAGATACTTTCATTGAATACGAGCCTTGCATTTACAGAAATTATTTATTTGATGATTTGAAAGAACTTTCAGAAAAATTCAGTGATATTAAAGATATTTTCAATGCACTTGATGAAATTGAACCGCTTGATGATTCTTTAGTTGCAAGTGACGCATTTATACGCGAATTCATAGGAAACAGCTCGCTGTCATACTAATTTACTTTCAGTTCACAACTGCCCTTTTCTTATATGATACTATATCATTAAGAAAGGGGTATATTTATGAAAAACAAAATAATAAGAATAATATTAGCCATTCTTTTTGCCATTATATTTTTGCTTTACATAGGGCCTGTAATAACAGTCAGAGAATATAATTTAGGCATAATAGCGGGATTGGGCTTTGATTTTCTACTGCTGATTTATATAATATTTTTCAATAAAATTAACCTTTTAATTAAAAATGCCAAAAAGAAAAAAGCAGGAAAAATAATACTGAATATAATATCAAGTATACTTTGCATATGCATATTGATTAGCGGTGTAACATTTCATAATATATTATCATCAAGCTTTGAAAGTAAAGAAAAAAGCGATGTTGCAATTGTTTTAGGCTGTATTGTAAACGGTGATAAGCCCGGCATATTTTTAAAAGGCAGAATTAACGCGGCATATAAATATCTAAATGAAAATCCAAATGCAATTGCAATTTTAAGCGGCGGCCAAGGAAACGGTGAAAACATAAGCGAAGCTCAATGTATGTTTAACACATTGACTGAAATGGGCATTGATGAAAGCAGACTTTTGATTGAAGATAAATCAACATCTACAAGCGAAAATTTGAAATTTTCCAAAGCCTTGCTTGAAGAAAACGGAATTGAAACTAAAAAAGTCACAATTATTACTAATGATTTTCACGAATACAGAGCAAGTGAATTTGCAAAAAATAACGGATTAAAAGCTTTAAGGTATCCGAGTAAAACACCGTGGAATGGATATATGCCGTTTGCCACAAGAGAAATTTTTGCAATTATATATCAAATATATTTGGCAAGATAAAAGTAAAAGACGTTAGAGAAACTAAAAACTCTAACGTCTTATTTTTATTTCACCATTCCTTTTTTAAACATTACAAATGCGCCTAAAACAGATACAACTACGCCGATAGGAATTAAAACTCCGGTACCAAGCGTGCCATTAAAAATCAAAATAAATGACAAAACGGCAATGGGAAGAATTGATATTTTCCAATGCTTTGCAAGATACGAAGCACAAAGAGAACCGAAAAGTGCAGGAGTAACTTGTTGAAATGCAGGAGCAAAAACGGAATCCGGATCGGTTATATTATGCAAAATAGGGAAAAACGCAAGCACGCAAACGGCAATGATAAGAGTAGTTACAATAGAAGATACAGCTATCGAAATTGTCGATATAACCTCACCTTCCTCGCTTGCAGGCTCAACTTCGGCACTTTCCATTGCACTTAAAGCAACCGGTAATTTCAAATTGGTTATATTGCCTGTAACAAAACCGAGATAAGTGCCGCCCGTACCTAAAAGCGGAGAATAAGTCAGCACCTCAAGAACTGCCGTTGGATAAAATACAAGCGCAACGGTCGAAAGTCCCTTTGCAATCATATTGATTTTGGGAGATACACCGAGATGAACACATATAAACGCCGGAACACTAATAAACAAGCAGAGGGTAACCAACATCCAAATTTTACCGTATGTATGAGTTTTATTGATATATTTGCTGTTCATACTATCCCCTCCATTCCAAAAATGCAACATCGGCAGGCAAAATTTGCGCCATAATCATTACAATTGCCATAGCGCCAATCATTGCAAACGGCATTGCAAAGCTTTCAAGCCATTTTAACTTTTCAAGGCCTGCAAGCTTTTGCATAATAAGCATCAAAATTACAGACGAAATCAGTGCTGTAATTGACAATATTCCTGCACCGTCGCCTATAATATGAGCGTCGCCCTTACCTGCGATTGCCCTTGCAACAAAAGCGGAAATAAGACCGATAAATGCCGCCGCACTAAGCACGCTTGAAAGAGCGCTGTTTTTAGATACCGCCTTGTTCATCTTACTTTGCACTTTCTTGAGAAAAATCGGAACAAGGATAAGCGGCATAATTGAACCGAGAGTCATAACCCACGCAACCGTTGCAAAAACTTCTTTGTTTTCAATCGGTTGGGATATTCCGCCCGCAAGACCGAAAGCCTCAACCGCATTGGTGGCTGCCGTGACCTCATAAGAAATATTACCTATTACCGTCAGTCTTATCCACGGCAATACATAGCCAAGCCCTGCCGACAAAGTAAGCACAGTTGCCACAATGCCTATGGCAGGCGCAATAGTGAAAAGTGATGACGAAACGATTGTATTCTTAATTGTTTGATTTGCTATTCCAAGTTCCTTAGCCCTTTTTACTGCACGCACAAGAAAGAAAAGTGCTTGTGCGACAACAAAGAAAACAACGCAAAGAGCAATAGCCACCATAAAAGAATCCTCTTTGAAATTCATATCATTACTCCTTTGTCATAATTCTTATATATCGCTTGAAAAATGCCACGCCCTGAGTAAGCTGCTCAACAGGAATACGCTCGTTTGTTGAATGTGTGGTAAGCAAAAGCTCTGTATCGACCGTAAACGGAGCAAAACGGTAAATATTTTCACAAACATTTTCATAGTTATATGCGTCTGTACCGCCCATAACGAGATAAGGCGCAACGATATTTTTTTCATCAAGAGAAACGGAAAGCGTTGAAAGCGTTTTAAAGGCTCTTGTATCGGTAGGCGAAACAATACTCGGCTCCTTGCCCTTGATAAATTCTATTTCAACATTTTCACCGCCCATATATTTTTCAATATGACGTCTTACGTCCTCTATTGTTTCACCGGGCATAATTCTGAAATTGACCGTAACGCTTGCTTTTTGCGGAAGAACATTTGCCGCCGGTGAGGCAGAACTCATTGTAACCGCCGTTGTTGTGCGCACAAGTGAAGCGGCAGGCGGAATTTTTTTCATAACAGCAAGCAAAACAGGCTTTAAAAGCCAAAGATTGCAAAATACAACTCTGCCAATATATGACGTTCTTTTGCCTATCTGTGTAAAAAGATTATATACAAACGGCAAAATTCTCGCCTTAAACTGATGATTTTCAAGCGCTTCAACCTTTTTTGAGAGAACACCGAGAGCTGTATGCTTAGGAGGCTGAGAAGAATGACCTCCCTTAGCCTTAACCGTAATTTTAAAATCGGCATATCCCTTTTCGGCAATACCGATACCTGTCAAATTAGCGTCAAGTATGCCCTTAACCTTAGCCGGAAGCATTGCTCCGCCCTCGTCAACAACACTGTCAAGGCGAACACCACGGCTTTCAAGAGTTTTTGCAAGCTCTCTTGCGCCGTTTTTTGAACCGGATACAATTTCCTCATTATGACCCAAGCACAAATACACGCTTCTTTTTGGCTGATATCCCTCTTCAAGCAGTGTTTCAACACTTTCCAAAAGGCATATAAGATGATTTTTCATATCAAGAGCACCTCTGCCCCAGATAAATTCACCGTCGTTTACACCGTCAAAAGCAGGGTGTACCCAATCTTTTTCCGTTCCCTCGCTGACGGGTACAACGTCTTGATGAGCCAAAAAAGCAATAGGGTCAAGGGAACTGTCACTTCCCTGCCAAAAATAAAGCAAACTTGCTTTTGACACATCTTCAACGCTCAAATTTTCATAAATGAGAGGGAATGATTTTTTCAGAAATTCGTGAAATCTGTCAAATTCTGCCCAATCGGTTTCCTCCTCGTTTTCGTGAGATATCGTTTTAATCCTTATTGCATCGCATAAATGCTCCTCAACACGTTTTGAATTAACGTTTTCTTTTTCAAAAACCTCTCTCTTTACAGGCTTTGCCTTAAAGAAAATCGCTCTTATCAGCGTAAGCACAATAAATGCAGCAAGCAAGATAAGAATAACATAAAGCACTTTCACACTATTACCCCCTAAATATAAAAAAGAATATAAAAATGCTGATTATATTATATATCATTTGCCCCAATATGAAAACCCCTTAAAATAAAAATAGACAAAAATAAAGGACTTGTATTTCTACAAGTCCTTTAAATCAAAGTTATTACAGTTTTATTTTACTCTTGTTAAGCCTATATTTTTACCTGCAAGATAATCATCAGATGCAGGGTATTGACATTTATAAGTAATGTCAAGTGAAGCACTCTTATCTTTAAGAACTGCAACATTTGCATGCTTAACATCAATGTGAACTAACATTGTGTAATCAGCCTTTGTGATTTCGTTAGTCTTTGTATCAATAACAAATACACCTGTACCGCCCTTGTAATCAACTACAAAGTTATCATCAACTGTACCCTGTGAGAATGAAAGAACAGAGATTGAGTTAACAACTGATGAAATATCACCAAGTGAGTTAAAGAACCTACCTTGTGGGTCCTTACCAGGCATTGAAAGGATAGTTTCTTTCGGCTGAATAGTCATTGTAATAGTACCGTCACCGTTATCCTTAACATTTGCTGCAAGAATATCATCAGGCTCGAGAAGTGACTTTGTGCAATCCATCTTTCCGTCATCCCTTGTATCACCCTTAGGGTCCCTGTTACCTGATGGTGAAAGACCGTTTGTGCCACCGTGGAAAAGATTGCCTACAATACCCGGAACAAGCTTGTTGATAATGTCGTTTGACTTACCCTCAACAAGAAGATTGTTAACATCAAGAGTCTCTGTACCAAGCATCTTATAGTAGCTATGTGTTTCGCCTGAATCGGTTTTATATTCAGCAGTAAGCGTCTTGGTATAATCATAGCACTCTTTATAATAATTAACTACGTCTTCCTGAGTTTTAAACTCCTTGCCGCCGTATGTGCCTGCCTTAAATTCATCAATAACAGCCACATCCTGTGTATTAGAACTATCATCTGCCGAAGCGTCTTCAATCTTAGGATATTTGTTAATTACAAAAGCAGTTGCTACAACGCAAATTACCAAAACGATTGCCAAAAAACCGTTGAATTTACTTAATCCGGATTTTCTTTTCATAAAAAAATTCCCCTTTGAATATATTGTTACTCTCTTATAATATACTAAAACTAAAAAGATTTCAACTGTTTTTTTAATTTAGTCTTTAAAAGTAACAATAATCTCTGTTCCTTTACCCTCTTCGCTGTTAATTTCAAGCTGTGCGTGATGGAGTTGAGTGATATGTTTTACAATTGCAAGGCCAAGCCCTGTACCGCCCGTCGCCTTACTCCTGCTTTTATCTACACGGAAAAATCGTTCAAATATCCTGTCTTGATACTTTTCAGGAATTCCTATACCCGTATCCTTAACGCTTATGCTTGCACCTCTTTCAAGCGGTGTTACACTGACTGTAACTCTCCCGTTTTCCTTATTATACCTAATTGCATTATCACAAAGGTTATAAACAAGTTCTTCAACAAGCTGTGCCTTGCCGCGAATGTAGCAATCTTCGCCTAAAAGATTGAGTGTTACATTTTTGTTAATTGCATTGATATTAAGAGCTTCAATACATCTGTTTGCAATTTCATAAAGGTTTACCGACTCAAAAGTCATTTCCTCTTCATCACTTTCTTCAAGCTGAGAAAGCTGAATAATATCTTCGCTCAAACTTACAAGCCTTAATGCCTGCTTGCGAATAACACCTGCAAACGGTTTTATATCCTCCTGTTTTGCCATACCGGTTTCAATAAGTTCAGCATAGCCTGCAATTGATGTAAGCGGTGTTTTAAGCTCATGCGACACATTCGCTGTAAACTGCTTTTTTTGCCTGTCAAGCACTTTTTGCCTTTTCTTTTGCTCGAGCAGTGCGTTAATCAGCGGCTTAAACTCTTCGTCCGCCTTGAATTCATCAATATTATCAAGGTTTTTACCAAGCTGTGTTATCGGCTTAACAATACTTTTGGTAATAGCAACGCTTACAAACACCGCCGCAATTATAACAGCTATCAAGCAAATCAGTATATAAACGATATAATCCGAGAAAAATTCGCCGATATTAGTTGCCTTTGATGAAACACGCAAAACATTGCCGTTATCAAGCTGCTTGGCATAATAGTATACTTTTCCTTTTTGGGTATCTGAATGCCTTGAAACAGTGGCTTCTCCGTTTTCAATAGCTTCTTTTATTTCTTCTCTTTGCAAATGATTATCAAGTTTTTTTACATCTTCTTGATTATCTGCAATAACCGTACCGTCATTTGCAACAAGCGTTATTCTTACGCTTTTATCAATATGATTAGTGATGAAATCCGTATTTCCGTTTTGCATAAGCTCGGCTTCAACCACATTTTCAACTACAAGCAGCTGCTCTTTAAGCTGCTTATCACTGTATGAATAAAAAACCGACAGTATCAAAATCGCCGTAATTGTAATAACCGATACAGCAAAAGCAAAAATTTTATATAATGTTTTTTTAGTCACTTGAATTATTCACCGACCTTGTAGCCGACATTTCGTATTGTTTTAATATGCTCGCCTGCTGTGCCGAGCTTTTTGCGAAGCGATTGGATATGAACATCAACAGTTCTGTTCCCCTGCTCAAAATTATATCCCCAAACTATTTCCATAAGCCTATCCCTTGTAAGAACAATACCTTTATTCCTAATAAGATGTTTGAGAATTTCGTATTCCTTATATGTAAGGTCAATCTCTGCCCCGTCAACTAATACGGTATGCTTATTTTCATCTATTTCAATATTTTTATAAACAAGAACGGTTTTAACCTTTTTAGCTGTTCTGCGAAGTACAGCTTTTGTTCTTGATACAAGCTCCATTACACCAAAAGGCTTTGTAATATAATCATCTGCGCCCATATCAAGCCCTTTAACTGCATCAATCTCGCTTGTTTTAGCAGTAACCATAATTACAGGAATTTCACTGTACGCCGGTGTTTGCCTGATTGAATTTAAAATAGTAAGCCCGTCTTCTTCGGGAAGCATTATATCAAGCAAAATTATATCGGCAGCTTTATTTTCAAGCTGAGCCATCATACTTTTTCCGCTTTCAAAGCCTTTTACTTCAAATTCCGAATTTTTCAGTGCGTATATTTCAAGTTCCCTGATTGATGCATCATCTTCTACAATATAAACTAATTGTTTTTCACCCATAGCGTACCTCTTATCTGACAGCATATTTGTTTAAATATGTTTCAAATTGCTCCATAAAAGTTTTATTGTTTGAATTCTTAACACCTTTAAGATAGCTGTGAGTTTGATAATGACCTTGTGAAAATTCAATTATGCATACTGCAAGGTTTGAGCAATGATCTGCAATACGCTCAAATGAATTAACAATATCAAAAAACAGTATTCCGTTTTCAAATGTGCAATCGCCCTGTTCCATACGCTTTGAATGGCGCGCACGAAGTTCGGCTTTGAGATTATCAATAACCTGTTCAAGCGGCTCAACCGTCATTGCAAGTTCAACATCATCGTCGATAAACGCTTTTGTTGAATTTTCAATAATTTCTGTAACAGCTCTACCCATAATTTCAAGTTCCCTGTTAGCTTCTTCGGAAAAATGAATTTTATCTTGGTGCATTTTCCTCTTTATTTTAAGAATATTATAGCCATAGTCACCCATACGCTCAAAATTACCGATAGCGTGAGTATAATTATTAAGTCGCATTGAGTCCGAAACATTCAAATTCATTGCGCTTATTTTTACAAGGTAAGTTTCAAGCTGGTCTTCGTAATTATCAAGCTTCTTTTCATTGTTTTTAATAGCTTCGTCTTTTTTATGGCTGTAACTTTTTATAAACTCAATACTTTGAGAAATATTATTTTTAGCAAGAGTTGCCATTTCATCGCACTTATCTTTAACCTTATCAAGAGCAAAGCCCGGGTTGATAAGAAAGCGTTCTTCAACAAGTCCGTTATCATCAGTTTGTACTTCTTTGCCGTTTTTATCATCCCTGATGATAACACACATAAGCTTTTCAAGCTGCTTACCGAAAGGAAACAGAATAATAGTTGAGAAAATATTGAAAAGCGAATGAATAATTGCAATTGTGGCAGGGCTTACATTATCTTCAAAAAACGGCAAAGCGAATATTGCATTTGAACCGTAGAAAAGAATCATTGCAATAATAACGCCTATAACATTAAATGTAAGATGTGCTGCCGCTGCTCTTTTAGCATTTTTACTTGCACCGATTGATGAAATCAATACAGTGGTGCAAGAGCCGATATTTTGGCCTAAAATAATTGGAAATGCCGCCGAAACAGTTATTGAACCCGTTGTTGAAAGTGCCTGCAAAATACCGACTGATGCAGACGAACTTTGAAGTGCGGTAGTAAGAAACGCACCTGCCAAAATACCCAAAATAGGGTTTGAAAATTTAGTCAAAATGCTTGTAAACTTCGGTACATCCTTAAGCCCTTCCATCGAATCGCTCATTGTTGTCATACCAATCATCAAAAGACCGAAGCCTAATACGATATAGCCAATATTATGCTTCTTTTCGCCCTTGCAAAACATAACAAGAATAATACCGATAAATGCAAGAATAGGGGCAAAGGAACTCGGCTTTAACAGATTTATGAAAATATTTGAACCCTCAATACCTGCTAAAGATAAAATCCAAGCGGTTACGGTAGTGCCGATATTAGCACCCATAATTATACCGATAACCTGCCTTAATGCCATAATGCCACTGTTTACAAAACCTACTGCCATAACAGTAACAGCACCTGAAGACTGAATAACTGCAGTTACAAATAAGCCTAACAAAACGCCTTTAATTCTGCTGTCTGTCATTTTTTCAAGAATTGTACCAAGCTTGCTGCCGCCCATTTTTTCAAGGCTTTTACCCATTACATCCATTCCGAAAAGGAACATTGCAAGCCCGCCGATAAGAGTTAAAAAATTAAATATAGTCATACCATTTTCCTCTTTATTACTCAAAATATCACACAAAAATTACAAGTTAGATATTATATGCAGTCGATTAAGTTAAAATACAGTTTATGTTAAATTTAAGTTAAATAATTATTCGCAATAAATAGGCGAAGTTATAGCAAGAGGTCTTTTTTCACCATCAACAGTACCCCAAAGTTCTGCACGGTACCATTTACCGCTGTCAAGTCTTAACCTAACATGCCTTTCGTCATATCTTGTTTGAAGCACGCATTTGCCGCCGTTTGTAATAATTTTAATTTCATTATATACAATATCTTCGTCGCCTGAATTTTTAGCTCTTGAGTGCAAATCGGTAAAGAAACTGAAAGTATAATTGCCCTTTTTCACGGTGTCGCCTATTGCGCTTGTAACACCGTGGCGATGTACTCTAAATATAAACTTGGCACCATGCGAAATAACGGTTTTGCCAAGCCTGATAGCGCGCATTGCGGATTTTGCCGAAATATCATCCACATCAAGATATGTACATCCGTAGTGGCCGGTATTTTCCTCTCTGTGCCAATCCCTGCCGTAAGTTGCAGAAATTTTGTATCCCTTATCAAGCAGAGAAGTCCATAATTCAAGTGCTTTTTCATTTTCTTTTTTATTAGAATAAAGATTTTTATGCCAAACTTCTATATAATCAACATTTTGCCAATTGCGAACATTAAAATCCCAATGCCCGCCTGTGCATAGCGGCGAACCGAGCTGGAAAGGATGAGCAACGCCTACCAAACCGCCCACTGCTTTAATTTGCTTTATCTTCTCATCTATATTATCTGCATTTGCATCTCGCCAATCCACAAAATCATTTGCGCCCAAAACGAGTAAGTGGCCATAATAAGTTGTCCATTCAATACCTCTTATAACAGGAATTATGCTATCGTCAATTTCATCCCAGCCTGAAAAAGTATTATGGTCAGTCAAAGCAATAATCGCAAGGTGGTCATCAATTGCCTTTTTTTGAAGTTCGCAAACAGTATAATCACCGTCGGAATGAACACTGTGGCAATGCAGTTCACAAGGTAAATAACTCATTTTTACTCCTCCCCTTCAATAACAAGTTTGTATTCAACATCGCAGCTTACGCTATGAACATTAAGCATTATTTTCCATTCGCCTTTTGCTATATCCGTTTTAAAAAAGCCCGGTGATGAATAATCAGAGGAAACAACAAGTTCCTGCTTATTGCTTTGCCTGTGAATTGCGCCGATATATTCCCTGCTTGAATCAAGTGATAATGTAACAAGATTTTTTACCGGCAAATAGCTTTCAATGTTAAATTCTTCATCCTCACCGTATTTTTCAAGGCAGGATTTAATTATTTGAATGCTTTTTGCCCTGTCTTCAAGAGTTTTTGGTGCATATTCAAACTTTATTTTTATTGATTTAAAATCATCTTTAATTTCAAAAGGAAAAGTAATATTGGTTTTATTATTGTCAACAGTTATTTTTCCGCATTTGTTAAGTAAAATCATAATTATCCTTTCTAAATTTATTAAATTCTCTTTTTTGATAAAAAGGCACTTATAATGTAATTATAATGTAAATTGTAAATATTTTCAATTGATATTATTTACTAAAAATGTTATAGTGTTTTTGGTAATAATTATGGTATTAAAAGAGGTTAAGTTATGAAGCTTGAAAACATAAATATCAGAGACCCATTTGTACTTGCAGAAAACGGAACATATTATCTTTATGGCACAAGGGCTGAAAACTTCGGTTGCAAAACGGGTGGTTTTGATGTTTACACATCAACTGACCTTGTAAATTTCAGCGAAGCCAAAGAATGCTTTAACAGTGAAAAATACGGACTTAACAAAGAAGTAAACTGGGCGCCGGAAGTACATAAATATAAAGGCGAATACTATATGCTTGCAACTTTCACGCAGGAAAACGGACTTCGGGGTTCATATATTTTAAAAAGTGACAGCCCTTTAGGTGAATTCAAGCCATACAGTGACGGTGCGCTCACACCGCAGGAATGGGAATGCCTTGACGCAACGCTTTATATTTCAAAAGCAGGCGAAGCATACCTTGTATTTTGCCACGAGCATACACAAATAATTGACGGAACAATTTGCTTTGTAAAGCTTAATAAGGATCTTAATGCACCTATAAGCCTGCCGACAAAGCTGTTTTCAGGTTCATCACCGTATTGGGCAGATAACAAGCCATCCGGTGAGCATTATATAACCGACGGACCGTTTATGTATCGCACAAGCAAAAGCAAGCTTTTACTTATATGGTCAACCTTTGTTAACCACAAATACTGCCAATGCGTTGCCCGTTCAAGCGATAATGAGCTAAACGGTGTATTTGAGCATTTGCCGCTGCTCATTGATGATGACGGAGGACACGGAATGATATTTAAAGCAGATAACAAACTTTACTTAAGCTTCCATACTCCGAATATTAACGGGCAGGAACATCCTAAATTCATTGAAATTAAGGATACGGGAAATTCAATTGAAATAGCATAAAAAGAGCTTGGACTCAATGTCCAAGCTCTTTTTACAATCCCTCCGAGTGCAACAAGTTGCACCCACCTCCCTTTACATGGGAGGCAAAAAGGTTTATTTTATCAGCTGCGCTTTATCGCATTATAATAAACTTGCTACAAGGTCGCCCATTTGTGAAGTATTAACAGCATCAAAGCCATCTTCGTAAATATCAGGTGTTCTTGCTTTAGTAAGTGCCACATCAACAGCTTTTTCAATAGCATCGCTGGCTTCAGCTTCACCGAATGTATAGCGAAGCATCATAGCACCGCTCAAAATAGTTGCAAGCGGATTAGCCTTACCCTGACCTGCAATATCAGGTGCAGAACCGTGAATAGGTTCGTAAAGGCCAAATGTACCCTCGGCAAGTGATGCAGATGCGAGCATACCGATTGAACCGGAAATCATAGAAGCTTCGTCTGAAAGAATATCGCCGAAAATATTTGATGTTACAATTGTATCAAACTGATTTGGGTTGCGTACAAGCTGCATTGCGCAGTTATCCACATACATATATGAAACTTCAACTTCAGGATAATCCTTTGCTGTTTCTTCCATAACTTTGCGCCAAAGCCTTGAAGAATCAAGAACATTAGCTTTATCAACACAAGTAAGCCTTTTGCCGCGCTTCATAGCATATTCAAAACCGGCTTTAACAATTCTTTTAATTTCAGGATATGTATAACGCTCTGTATCATATGCGCCTACAACACCGTTTTCTTCATAAGTTCCGCGGTCGCCGAAGTAAATGCCGCCGGTAAGTTCACGAACAATGAGAATGTCAAGTCCGTCACCGATAATTTCCTCTTTAATAGGAGATGCAGATTTAAGCGGTGCGAAAATCTTGGCAGGACGAAGATTTGCAAAAAGTCCCAAATCTTCACGAATTGCAAGAAGTCCCTTTTCAGGCCTGTTATTACCCGGCTGACTGTCCCACTTAGGGCCGCCTACCGCACCGAGAAGAACAGCATCCGATGCTTTGCAAGCCTTTGCTGTTTCATCAGGATACGGAACTCCGTATTCATCAATAGCGCATCCGCCCAAAAGCTGATAATTATAATCAAAGCTAAAGCCGAATTTCTCACCTGCTTTATCAAGCACTTTTACACATTCATCTACGATTTCAGGGCCGATACCGTCACCCTTTAAAACTGTAATTTTATAATTTTTCATATTTTAACCTTTCTGTATATCGGCAAGCGCCGAAAAATTTGCCTCTTTTATTTAACTGTTATCCCGACTATGCCGAAAGCCGCCGCCATTAAAGCGCAAGCGGCAACGGTATAAAGTAGCTTTTTAAGCTTAGGCTCAATTTCTTCAAGCTTTTTATCGGGATTTGATTTTAATTCCTTGATAAACAAAATCAAGAATATCAATGTGCCAATGGAAAATATTATTGCAATTATATTCAAAATAACAGCTAACATAAAATCACCTATTTATTTAATCAATTGAATATGTAAATATTGTGAAGAAGATTTCAACATTTATCAAAGATTCCCGGCATAGCATCATCACGCATTGTATCTTTTTGGTCACGGTTGATTGCACAAATAATACCTTTCATTGATGCATAGCCGATATTATGGCTTACACCGATACCGAAAATATCCTTACCCTGCGGATTTTTAATATGAATGTAACTGATAGCCTTTGAGTCACTGCCGACTGAAATTGCATGCTCGCTGTAATCAACAAATTCATAATTTGAAAGACCTGCGGTATTCATAGCTTCGCAGAATGCACCGATAGGGCCTGAACCGTCACCCGAAATCTTCACAGGCTCATTATCCTTATACTTAAGTTCACCTGTAAAATGAACAGTGGTAAGATAATCTTTTTCATTCTTTTCTTCTGTAATTTTGTAGTTAAGAAGTCTGTATGGGCCGCATACATTTCTGTATTCTTTTTGGAAAATATCAAATACTTCATCAGGCTGAATTTCTTTACCGCTTTCATCGCAGGCTTTTTGAACTACTGCACTGAATTCGCCCTGCATAGCTTTCGGCATTTTAATACCGTAATCATTTGCAAGAATATATGCCATTCCGCCCTTGCCGCTTTGTGAATTGATACGAATAATAGGTTCATATTCACGGCCTACATCGGCAGGGTCAATAGGAAGATACGGAATATCCCAATAATCACCGCCGTGTTCTTCCATATAATTTTTGCCTTTGTTAATAGCGTCTTGGTGAGAGCCTGAAAAAGCAGTAAATACAAGTTCGCCTGCATATGGGTGGCGAGGCGGAACTACCATTTTTGTTGCCCTTTCATAAACACCTTTAATCTTGTTAATATCGTGGAAATCAAGTTTCGGGTCAACACCCTGGGTCCACATATTAAGTGCCAAGGTTACAATATCAACATTACCCGTTCTTTCACCGTTGCCGAAAAGTGTACCTTCAATTCTGTCTGCCCCGGCAAGTAAGCCGAGTTCGGCAGCAGCTACGCCTGTGCCACGGTCATTATGCGGGTGAAGTGAAATAATAGCATTTTCACGGTTTGGAAGATGACGGCAGAAATATTCAATTTGGTCTGCATATCCGTTTGGAGTTGAACCCTCAACTGTTGACGGAAGATTAAGAATAATAGGATTTTCCTTTGTAATATGGAGTTCTTCCATAACCTGACGGCAGATTTCAACTGCATTATCCATTTCTGTTCCTGAAAAGCTTTCAGGACTGTATTCAAAGCGGATATTCATATCAGGATTTTTCTTTTTTTCTTCTTCCGTAAGCTCATAAATAAGCTTTGCGCCGTCAATAGCAATATCTATTACACCCTGCATATCGGTTTTAAACACAACCTTACGCTGAAGTGTAGATGTTGAATTATAAAAATGAACAATTACATTTTTAGCACCGTCAATAGCTTCAAATGTTTTTCTGATAAGATGTTCCCTTGCCTGCACAAGCACCTGAATAGTAACATCGTCAGGAATATAATTGCCCTCAATAAGTGTTCTTAAAATTTCATATTCTGTTTCACTTGCTGACGGGAAGCCGACTTCAATCTCTTTAAATCCGATTTTTACAAGAGTTGTAAAAAATTCAAGCTTTTCTTGCAAATTCATTGGGTCAACAAGTGCTTGGTTACCGTCACGAAGGTCAACCGAACACCAAGTAGGCGCTTTGGTAATTGTGTTATTAGGCCAAGTGCGGTCAGGAATGTTAATTGGTTCAAAACCTCTGTATTTTTCGTAACCCTTTTTCATAATGTTAATCTCCTTTCATTTTTGCACAGGAGCAAAAAAAAATAAGCCCCTACACAAGAGTATAGGGGCGTTAATATCACGCTGTACCACCCTACTTCAGCAAGGTAAACCCCTGCCCTTTAGCATCAATCAATGCCACTGCCAATAACGAGGCAAACCGTCTGTTCCTATTGATTTCTATTCAAAACAGCAACTTGGCAGAGAGCTATGCACCTTTAATTCGTATTGACTTGCACCGTCCGTCAACTCTCTTAAACCGAAATAAAAGGTCTTTTTCTGCTTCACAGTCTTTATTTGGGTACTATCAATTTGTAAATCTATTATATCAAATTAAAACTATTTGTCAAGATATTTTTAAAGAAGCGAATATCCGTATCCGTTTGTAATTGCGTCAACTTTTTGGCTTCCTTTACAAAGCGGGCAATCGTGTGGAGGGTATGCCTGATACCCCGGTACATCATCAGCACTGAAAATCTTATTAACTTCAACACCGTCAACTTCGTTAATAGCTGAAAATACAGCAGAAATTCCCACTGTTTCGCCGCCGTAGTAACTTACACTTTCCATGGCTCTTTCAATTGTTTTACCGCTTGTAATACAAGAAATAAGAAGCAAAACTCTTTTGCCTGTAATAAGCTTGCGAAGATTATCACGGAAAATAATATTTCCCTGTGCGTCATATTCAGGGCCGAGTACATAAACCGTACTGTCAGGATTAGGGTTTAACATATTTGCACGCTGAAGTTCGTGTGCAAGATAAGCACCGAGTGCCTGTGTTTCATATAAGCACAAAACAGTGTCAATCTCAATTCCTCTTTCGTGGTAATAGCTTGCGAGCATCATTGCCGCATCAACCGAAATATCGTGATTATGCTTAATATCAGATGTTCCGATGTAAAAATTAAGATGAGAAGAACTTGAAACAAAATGGCCCGGCATTGCGTGGATAAATACACGCTCGTTTCTGTCGGATGTTATTGTATAAATAGTTTTTTCTTCACTCATAGTGACACCCCATTTTTAAACAATTGTAGTATAAACTATATTTTAAACCATATTGTTCAATTTTGCAATAAAGCACAGCATAAAAAATACATACGATATTTTGTTGATATTTCACAAACTAATCGCCTTTATTTGTACAATCTTGACTTTATGATATAAAACTTGATAAAATAAATTTGTATTGGGGTGTTAATATGGTTACTGAAAATTATAACTTTTTGCCTGATGAAGCAAAGGATATAAGAATAAAAGTTTTTGTTGAAGAGCAGGGGTTTAAACAGGAATTTGATGAGCTTGATTCAATTTGCACTCACCTTGTAACTTTTGATAATGATAAACCTTGCGCTACCGTTAGGTTTTATGAGCAAAACTCGGTTTACTATATCGGCAGGCTTGCTGTTTTAAAGGAATATCGCAGTAAGCACCTGGGTGCAAAAATAGTAAACGAAGCCGAAAGGTTGATAAAAGCAAAGGGCGGCAAAGAAATCAGGCTTCATTCGCAGGTGCAGGCAATGCCGTTTTATCAAAAACAGGGATATATCCCATTCGGTGAGCAGGACTTTGATGAAGATTGCCCACACCAATGGATGAAAAAGGAAATCTAATTAAATACTATTTTATACACAAAAACAGCGTTTCTTACGAAACGCTGTTTTTATTTTGGACACTCGTGTTGGCGCAACCGCCAACGCTTTCGTCTTATTAAAAATTTCGATTAAAGAGCTTCTGCAACTGCAACAGCACATGCTACGGTTGCGCCAACCATAGGGTTGTTACCCATACCGATAAGTCCCATCATTTCTACATGAGCAGGAACTGATGAAGAACCGGCAAACTGTGCATCTGAATGCATTCTGCCCATTGTATCTGTCATACCGTATGAAGCAGGGCCTGCTGCCATATTATCAGGGTGAAGAGTACGGCCTGTACCACCGCCTGAAGCAACAGAGAAATACTTCTTACCAGCTTCAAGTCTTTCCTTCTTATATGTGCCTGCAACAGGGTGCTGGAAACGAGTTGGGTTAGTTGAGTTACCTGTGATAGAAACATCAACATTTTCTTTCCACATAATTGCAACACCTTCGGTTACATCGTTTGCACCGTAGCAGTTAACCTTTGAGCGAAGTCCATCTGAATAAGCCTTGCGGAATACTTCCTTAACTTCGCCTGTATAATAATCCATTTCAGTTTCAATATAAGTGAAACCGTTAATTCTTGCGATAATCTGTGCTGCGTCTTTACCAAGACCGTTAAGAATAACACGAAGAGGTTTTTTTCTAACCTTGTTAGCTTTTTCAGCAATACCGATAGCGCCTTCGGCAGCAGCGAATGATTCGTGACCTGCAAGGAATGCGAAACATTCTGTTTCTTCTTCAAGAAGCATTTTACCAAGGTTACCGTGGCCAAGACCTACTTTTCTCTGGTCAGCAACTGAACCCGGGATGCAGAATGACTGAAGACCTTCACCGATTGCAGCAGCAGCTTCGGCAGCTGACTTAACACCCTTTTTAAGTGCGATAGCACAACCTACTGTGTAAGCCCACTTTGCATTTTCAAAGCAAATTGGCTGAATACCCTCAACGATTTTATAAGGATCAAAGCCTTTAGCCTGGCAGATTTCTCTGCATTCTTCAATTGATTTAATATCGTACTGAGCGAGAACATCAAGAATTTGTTTCTCTCTTCTTTCATATGATTCAAATAAAGCCATTGTCTTTTCCTCCTTATTCTTTTCTTGGGTCGATAATCTTAACAGCATCATCAACTCTGCCGTACTGACCCTGAGCCTTTTCAAATGCTGTGTTAGCATCATCACCGGCTTTGATGAAATCCATCATCTTACCAAAGTTTACAAACTTGTAGCCAATGATTTCATTATCGGCATCAAGTGCAATACCTGTTACATAACCGTCTGTCATTTCAAGGTAACGAGGGCCTTTTGCAAGAGTACCGTACATAGTACCAACCTGTGAACGAAGTCCTTTACCAAGGTCTTCAAGGCCTGCACCGATTGCAAGACCGTCATCAGAGAATGCACTCTGTGAACGACCGTATACAATCTGAAGGAAAAGTTCCCTCATAGCTGTATTGATAGCGTCACAAACAAGGTCTGTGTTAAGAGCTTCAAGAATAGTTCTGCCAGGAAGAATTTCAGCAGCCATTGCAGCTGAATGAGTCATACCTGAGCATCCTACTGTTTCAACAAGAGCTTCCTGAATAACGCCTTCCTTAATGTTAAGGCTGAGCTTACAGGTACCCTGCTGAGGTGCACACCAACCTACACCGTGTGTAAAGCCTGAAATATCTTTAATTTCTTTTGCTTTTACCCATTTTGCTTCCTCCGGAATCGGAGCAGCACCGTGAGCAACGCCCTGTGCAACAGGACACATTGTTTCAACTTCGTGTGAATAAATCATTTGAATTACTCCTTCCATATTTTAGCTTTAATATTGCCAAAAATAATAATTTATAAAATTATCACAAATATTATACCCAATTGCTTGTCTTACTTCAAGAGTAAATGTGATTTTTTTGTCAAAACTTTTATGTTTTAGCTACTATTATAAGAAAACTTGAAAAATCAATTAAATTTTGGTACAATATTTATATTAAATTGCCTTTTGGAAGGAAGAGCAGTAATGAAAATTAAAAGCAACTTTGCAAAAAGGAAAATAGCAGATTCAAACATCGTTGTACCCGTAGGCCCGGCAATAAAAGATTTTAACGGGATGATTACCTTAAATGACAGCGCTTCGTTTTTTTGGGATTGTATGATTAACGAAACTACCGAAGAAGAAGTAATTGAAAAAGTAATTAACGAATATGATATTGACAAAGAAACCGCAAAGCGTGATATTGAAAAATTTATAAAAATGCTTGAAGATAACAATCTGCTTGAATAAAAAACACTCGGCTAAAAGCCGAGTGTTTTTTTATCCAAATCTGCCGTTAATGTATGCATCTGTGCGTTCATCACATGGGTTTGAAAAGAGCTTTTCGGTTTTGTCAAATTCGATAATCTCACCCAAAAGGAAAAATGCGGTTTTGTTTGAAATACGCTTTGCCTGTTGCATAGAATGAGTAACAATTATAATTGTATAATCTTTTTTCAATTCAAGTGCGAGTTCTTCAATTTTAGATGTCGAAATCGGGTCAAGCGCAGATGTCGGCTCATCCATCAATATAACATCGGGGCTGACTGCAAGTGTTCTTGCAATGCAAAGCCTTTGCTGCTGACCGCCCGAAAGAGCCATTGCACTTTTTTTGAGTTTATCTTTAACCTCATCCCACAAGGCTGCCTGTTTCAGTGATTTTTCCACAATATCATCAAGTTCTTTTTTGCCGCGAACACCGTGCGTTTTGGGACCATATGCAACATTATCATAAATGCTCATAGCAAAAGGGTTTGGCTTTTGGAAAACCATTGCAACATTTTTGCGAAGTTCGTTAATATCGTAAGAATAAATATCCTTGCCGTCATATTTGACACTACCATTTATTTTGCAGGTATCCACAAGGTCATTCATTCTGTCAAGCGTTTTTAAAAGTGTAGATTTTCCGCAACCCGACGGGCCTATAAACGCAGTTATTTCATTTGCCGAAATATTCATATTTATATTTTTCAAAGCTTTAAAATCGCCATAAAAAAGTTCCAAATTTTCAATTTCAAATTTATTCATTATATCTCCGTTACTTAATTATTTTTTTAGCCAAGAAGTTAGACAGTGCATTGATTATTACTACAAAAATTATCAGCACAACCGCTGTGGCATATGCCTGCTCGGTATAAAGTCCCTCGTTTAAAAGGCAATAAAGGTGGACTGAAATTGTACGAGATGAGGATGTAAGACTTGTTGCGGCCTCAGGCACCGTGCCTGCCGTATAAATCAGCGCCGCCGTTTCGCCCACTATTCTGCCGATTGCCAAAATTACGCCCGAAAGAATACCGGGCATTGCAGACGGCAAAACTATTTTAAAAACCGTACGCAGCTTACCTGCCCCAAGACCGTAGGACGCCTCGCGAAAACTGTTGTCAACCCCGAGCATCGCCTCCTGCGATGTCCTGATAATAAGTGGCAAAACCATAATTGCAAGTGTGATTACACCTGCCAAAAGCGAATAACCCCACTTTTTTGAAATAACAAATGCCAAAAAGCCGAACAAACCGTAAACTATTGACGGGATACCCGAAAGGGTTTCGTTTGCGACATTGATTATTTTTACAAAAAAAGAGCTTTTTCTTGCATATTCCACCAAATAGATTGCCGAAAAAACGCCGACAGGAACTGCCAAAAGAAGCGTAAGAGCAGTCAGATAAACCGTATTTATAATTGACGGGAGCATTGACTGATTAGCCGATGAATATTTAAGCGAAAAAAGGTCAACTGAAAGATTAGGCACACCCTTAATAAGAATATATCCTATAATAAAAATTATGGCAAGCGCTGTGATTAAAGTACTTATTATTATAAGAATCAACGCTATAAATGACAGCGGTTTATTAGCATATTGCTTTAATTTATTCATCGCTTACCCTCCCTTTTATGCACAGCCAAAGAAAAGCAAAGATTTATAATTAAAATAAATACAAACAATACCGCAGCGGTAGCAATAAGCGCTCTTCTGTGAAGTCCGGATGCATATGCCATTTCAAGCACAATATTACCTGTAAGTGTGCGTACACCGGAAGTGATTGATTTTGGAATAATTGCCTGATTTCCTGCAATCATAACCACCGCCATAGTTTCACCTATTGCTCTGCCGATACCAAGAATAATACCGCTGACTATACCTGATTTTGCAACAGGAAATACCGCCTTAAATATACTGTATTCCTTGGTTGCGCCAAGTGCAAGCGAGCCTTCATAATATGACGGAGCAACGCTTCTGAGCGACGATTCGCAGGTGTTGATAACAGTGGGTAAAATCATAATTCCCAAAAGAATTGATGCAGTTAAAATACCTTTGCCGCTTGTGTGCGTTATTTTTTGAATTACAGGCACTACTGCAACAAGGCAGAAAAATCCGTAAACTATTGACGGGATACCCGCAAGAAGATTAACAACCGGTTTCATAATCGAATACAGCCTTTTAGGGCAATAAAATGCTAAAAACACAGCCGTGAGAACTCCGATAGGCACACCGATAATAATTGCCCCGGCCGTAACATAAATACTGCCGAGAATCATAGGAAAAATACCGAATATTTCCTGCTTAGGCTTCCACGTTTTGCCTAATATGAAGTTTTTAAATCCTATTTCCTCTATTGCCGGAATGCCGTTTTGAAAAACGAATTTGCAAACAAAAATAACGGCAATTACCGATAGAAATGCGCATAGCAAAAACACTATACGCATTGCAATTTCCTTAGCCTTTTTCAAATTATTTTGTAACCTCTTCCCAAGCAGACACATTACCCGCAAAGATATTTTTAACCTGCTCGCTTGTCAATGTGTCCAAAGTATTTGAGCTATTTACGATAACGGCAATGCCGTCAAGTGCGATTGTTTGCGACTTAAGAGTTTTCGCTTCATCTTCTTTAAGCTCTCTTGAGCTCATAGCAATCTCAACCGCGCCCTGCATTGCGGATTCAATACCTGCAGAGGAGCCTGATTCCTGAATTTCGATTTTAACATCGGGGTTGAGCTTTTTATATTCGTCTGCAAGCACATTCATAACCGGAGCAACTGAAGTTGAGCCTGCAATTGTGATTGTGCCCTTTTTACCCGAACCTGTGTAATCCTCTTTAGCTTCGGTTGAAATATAGCCCTCTTTAGCAATAACAGCCTCGCCCTGCTTTGATGTGATAAACGAGATAAAATCCTTATCTATATCAGTAAGTTTTGCATTGATATATGCGATTTTAAAAGGTCTTTGAAGCTTATAACTGCCGTCCTTAACGGTAGCTGTTGATGGGGCAACACCGTCAAGCTTGACTGCCTTAACATCGCTTGAAAGCGAGCCTAAGGACACATACCCGATTGCATTTTTGTTACCCTTAACGGTTGACATCATAACCGAAGTGGAATTAGTGAGTTCTGCCATATCGGCGGTAATATCGTTGCCTTTTTCATCTGTTATACCCATAATTTCAACAAATGCATCTCTTGTGCCTGAGCCCTCTTCTCTGCTGATAACGGTAATTTGACCCGATGCTCCCGGTTTTTCTTCGTTTTCTTTACCGCCTGAGCAGCCGTACATTACAAATGCCACTATGCCTACAAGGCAGATAACCGAAATTATACTTATGATAATACTTTTCTTTGTCATTTTTCTTAATCCTTTCAAAAAAACAAGTGTTTGTGTGAGTACCTCTCAGGGTACAAGCAAAGAATACACCCGCCATATTAAAATAAGCCAAAAGTACCGTTAAAAATCGGATAAAATCACGATAAATATTATTAAATTCAATTTAACATTTTCTTCATTTAATTTAACGCGAGCCTAACAATTCTATTATTTATCATATAAACTAAATTATAAATTGACAAAAAAATAAAGACGTACAATGAGCGAATTGCCTCAAAAACGTCTTTATGTAATTATTAAATTTTAAACTTTTCTTACCGTTATCTCGCCTGACCTCAAAACCGTTTTTTCTCCGCTTTCAAGCCCCACTTCAAGCCCACCGCGTTCATCAATTGCCAAAGCTGTGGCAAAAGTAGTTTTTCCGTTTTGAATAAATTTGATTTTTTCGCCTATCACCATTGAATGAGAGCGATAATATTCAATAAAGCTTGCGTAATCACCGCCTGCTATATTCATAAGTTCATTAACCGTTTCAGCTATCAAAGCACTGCGGTTAATATCAACATCAAGGCAGCCCGCCCCCTCAACATCACCCGGAAATTTTGTGGTGCTGATGTTAATTCCTATGCCGATAATAACGCTGTCAACTATACCGGATTCAAAATCAGTAGTAGCTTCAGTCAAAATTCCGCATACTTTTTTTCCGTTTAAATATACATCATTAACCCATTTGATTTTCGGCTTCAAATCGGTAAGCTTTTCAATCGCTTTGCACACTGCAACAGATGCGGCTGTGGTAGCTGTAACCGCATTTTGAAGAGAAGTATCCGGGCGAATTACAAGCGAAAAATATATTCCCGTTTCACTCGGGGAATAAAAACTTTTTCCCTGCCTGCCCCTGCCGGCAGTTTGATTATTTGCAATTACCAAAAATTCGCCGCCTTTTCCATTAGCCAAAAGTCTTTTGCAATATGTATTAGTTGAATCAATAGATTCAAAATACGACACATCCAAATCATATTTCAAAAGTGATTTTACATCCTGGGCGGAAACAATTTTATTATTTTGATTAAGTTTATACCCGCATTTTGTTACACCCTCAATATCATATCCCGCTTTTTGAAGAGTTTTAATAGCTTTCCAAACTGACGCGCGGCTTACGCCTATTTCTTTAGCCAGCATTTCACCGCTGACATAATCATTTGAATCAATCAATTTTTTTAATACTTCTTCTTTTGTTGACATTGTAACTCCCTCCGCCAAATCAGGTTTACATTTAATTCAAAGCAAAGGCAGGGAATCCCTGCCAAAATTACAAATCATTTATTTTTTAATATAAAATATCGCAAGAGTTTTAGGCCCGCAATGTGATGAAATAGTACATCCTGCGTCTGCCCTGATTATTTCATCAAACTTGGCTTTGCCGGCAATAAGCCCCATTGTATAACTTATAATTTCACCGGATACACCGCCGCTGTCGGCTACAACAATACGCGAAGTATCAATTTTGCCGACATTTTTAAGGCAATCATCGGCATATTGCTTGTAAATATTATCCATTTTACCGCGATATTTTTTAATTACATCAAGCGTGCCTGTTTTTGGGTCAACGGCTATACTCGGCCTGATTCCCAAAACATTTGCACTGAATTTTGCAACACCGGAGCATCTTCCGCCCTTGTGCAAATATTCAAGTGTATCAAGCACAAATGTTGTGCTGACTTTAGGAACAACAGCATTTACTCTGTTTGAAATTTTTCTTGCATCAAAACCCTTTGCCCTGAAATCACACGCTTTAAGAACAACAAGTCCCATAGCTGTGCAAAGGCTTTTTGAATCTACTACATATACATCTTCAAAATCAGAAGCTGCAAGGCAGGCATTTTGATAGCTTGAAGAAATAGCAGAAGATAAGCTGATATGAACAACAGCTTTACCCTCTTTTGTTATTTTATCAAACACCTCATAGTACTGTGCCGGAGTAACCGCCGATGTTTTAGGAAGTGTTCCCGTTTTAGCCACAAAATCATAAACATTTTGCGGAAAAACATCAACACCGTCTTTAAACGACTCCTCTCCAAGCAGTATTGATAAAGGAGTAATAACGATATTATTTTTTTCAATTATACTTTTTGGTAAATCACAGGTTGAATCCGCTGTGATAACAACTTCTTTCATACATACACCTTAAATTAACATTTTTATACTTTGTGTTGAAAAAGTATATCATAAATAATACTATCATTCAATAAAACGCCCGATTAGTTTAGTCTTTATTTATAAAGTCCGATTTATGAGCCGAATTTGATTTCAATATTTTTTATTTCATCTTTATTATATTTTTTATCATAAGTTATTTTTAATACGCTCTTTTCTTCCTTTTCCAAAATTTCGGCATTGTATGCAATATCCCTACCGTTTACTGTAATGCTGTAATCGCCCTTATCAAGAACTCGGCTTGAAAAAGTATATCCCTCTTTTGCTGTAAGCACAACGCTTGATTGTGTGATTTTAACTTTATCAACGCATTTAATTTGCGAATCAAGATTCGCAAAAGATACTGTTTGCGTATTCACATTACTGCTTATTTCAAAACTTGCGTCAAGCCAATCAATATAATTTTCATTTGTATTCACGGTTTGTGAAGAATTGTTGTTTAAAACATAAGTAAATTTTTCGGCAGTATTCTTTCTTATATCCGGCATAGTGTATTTATCTTTTGGAATAAACACAATTGTTTTAGGTGTAAGCGAAAAGCTTCCGTATTTGTTAATGCTGATATTTGTATGAATATCGCCGACATACTGTGCTTTGCTTGCACCTTCATAATAAGCAAGAATCATTATATTAAGCTGAAGCGTACCGTCATCACCTATATAATAGTTTCCTTCGCCCTTGCTCCACTTAACAAATTTTTGATAACCGTTTTTTGTGCTGTCTTTTAACGCTTGGGCATAAAATACATGCTTATTTTGTGACAAGCCTGTTGATTCATCATATTTTAAATCCACATTATTATCATCCATAACAAATTGCAGGTATTTATCACAACTTTTAAGTTGATTCATTTTTGCACTGATTGCCTGCTCAAAAGGTTTTTTCCAAGTATTTTGGTCGGCATATATCAGCTTGAAATCCTGCTTGCCCTCGTCATCAATAAAAGGCTTAATCATTACAACAAACCTATGGAAATTGCTAAAATCCTCTTTATCCTGCGCAAGCAAAGAATTGTTTATTTCATAAGACGGTGAAAAATACAGAACTAAAAGTTCATTTTGCTTATCATCATCAAAATCACCGTATTTAAAATCAATGGACTTTTGGCTCAAAGCCCACTCAAACCCACCGACTTCTTTTTTCACATTATTATATTCTATATAGCCTTTATTTTTATATGTGTAAAGCCTGAAGCCATTATCATCATAATATACGGTTTCAGCACTTGTGGTCGGTTCATTTTTCTTTGCAGTTGTAATAAGGCTTGTTGTAAGAACTATATTTTCGTTAACTTTCTTTTCTTTATAGTAATAAGAAAAGCCGAAAACAATTCCCACTGCAATCAGCAGTACAACGCAAACTCTGTAAAAATATTTCATAATTTATCATCCATAAATATTTTTAAATTCAAAAGGTACTTTTTTACCTTTTACTATATGATAGCAGTTTTTTCCAAGCGAAAAAATCGGCTTATCGTGCTTAATTGAATCGGAATAGACATCAATAACTTCAATATCATCCTTATTATAAAGTTCAAAAAGTCTGTTAACTTTTTCTTCGTCACGGCAGTTTTTACCGATTATCGCACCTGTTTTTGCGTTATGACGGGTGCAAATAAGTTCATCAAAGCCAAGCCTTTTTTGAATTTCGCCAAGCAAAAAATCAGGGGACGCACTGATAACAACGCTATATCTTTTACGGTTTAAAAACCATTTATGTACCTGATTTTCGTGCCTATCCCAAAAACCTTTAACAGCTTTTTTAAGCGGAATAAACATTACAAAGCAGAAAAAATATTTCTTAAATATTGTAAAATCTATTACTTTTATAATCATAAGCAATGCCAAAAATGCCTGAAATGGAAGAAACAAAATTATCCATGGGTAATGAAGCATTGAATATCCCCAAAAAAGCGAGCCACTGTCAAAAGGAACTATTGTTTTATCAAAATCATAAATATCTATTTGTTTCATCGCTTCTCCAAATCACATTATATGGTATTTACATTAAAATCAATTGTAAGCTTTTTGTCGGATTCAAAATGTGTAAGCTTAACACCGGCATATTCAAACATTTTTTTGCTGGCTTTTACATTATCCGTATCTTTATATTTATCACTTATGTATACAACTTCTTTGATTCCGCACTGAATAATAGCCTTGGCACATTCATTACATGGGAAAAGTGCAACATAAATTCTGCACCCTTTAAGACTGTTGCCGCCTGCATTTAAAATCGCGTTGAGTTCTGCGTGGCAAACATACGGATATTTTGTATGCGTGGTTTCGCCCTCGCGCTCCCACGGGAATTCATCATCACTGCAACCCCTCGGAAATCCATTGTAGCCGACGCTCATAATTCTGTTATCGTCATTTACAATGCACGCGCCTACCTGAGTGCTTGGGTCTTTACTCCTTTGCGAAGCAAGAAGTGCAACACCCATAAAATATTCATCCCAACTTATATAATCTTTTCTCTTTGACATATTTATCACCGCTTAAATTTATTTTAAAAGTTCAACAAAATCATCCAGTTCCTTTGCTTCAACCTCACTGATTTTACCTGCGTCAACAAGCTTGTTTATTTCAGGGTTGATAGGAAGTTTGGCAAGTACCGGCACGCCGAGTTCACCCGCTGTTTCCTCAATTTTAGATTCGCCGAAAATATTGATTTTTTCATTACAATTAGGGCAAATATAATAACTCATATTTTCAACAAGGCCCAAAACAGGCACATTCATCATTTTTGCCATATTGTATGCCTTATTCACTATCATTTTTACCAAATCCTGCGGAGTTGAAACAATTACAATTCCGTCAATCGGCAAGCTTTGAAATACAGTAAGTGCCACATCACCTGTTCCGGGTGGCATATCAACAAATAAATAATCAAGCTCACCCCAGCGTACATCACTCCAAAACTGCTCAATAACACCGCTGATTACAGGCCCTCTCCATACCACCGGCGAATTCACATCTTCAAGCAGAAGATTGATGCTCATCAGCTTGATTCCGTCACTCGTAACTGCCGGAAGCAAACATTCATCATCCTGCATAGCGCGCTCGGTTATACCAAATGATTTAGGAACTGACGGGCCGGTAATATCAGCGTCAAGAATACCGACTTTAAGCCCTGCCTTTGCGCATTTTGAAGCAAGCAGGCAGCTTACAAGGCTTTTACCTACTCCGCCCTTGCCGCTTACTACACCGATAACTTTTTTAATATCGGAATATTTATTCATCGGTTTTAAAAAATCACTTTTATCTTTTTGCCTTGAACTACAGTTTTCACCGCAGGAAGAGCAATCATGACTGCATTCACTCATTACTAATCACCTTAAATAAATTTTAATAATTATATACATTATATTTTTCGAGAATTTTAACACAATATGTAAAAAATATCAATAGTTGCGAATAAGAGCTTTCACCTTACCTGCAATTGCACATTCTTCAACAATTATCGGCTCAAATTTATCATTTTCGGGCTGAAGCCTAAAATGTCCGTTTTCTTTATAAAAACGCTTCACCGTTGCTTCATCACCTACAAGTGCAACTACAATATCACCGTTTTGCGCTGTTGGGCATTGCTCAACCACAACTATATCCCCATCAAGAATACCGGCATTAACCATAGATTCGCCCTTAACCCTAAGTGCAAAAAGATTATTACCGCTGACGCCTGATACAGCAATGTAATCCTCTATCAATTCCGTTGCTAAAATCGGCATTCCGGCAGTAACAGTGCCTACAAGCGGAATGTGGCTGACACCATGCGCCGCACCCTTAACACGAACAGTGCGTTTCATATTTGCATCACGAATAATATATCCCGCGTCTTCAAGCACATTAAGATTATACTGAACAGAAGATGTGGAGCGAAGGCCGACAGCTTCACCTATCTCCCTTACTGACGGTGCAATACCCTTTTCATTTATTCTTTCTTTTATAAAATCAAATATAGCTTTTTGCCTTTTGTTAATTTTTTCCATATTAGCTCCTTAATAAAGCAGGTATAAAACACTGCTGATGTGTAATATAATAATATCATTATTATGTATTCAAGTCAAACATTTGTGCAATTTTATGTCGAATTATGTCGGCAAGACCATTTTTTCGTCATCCAAAAATAATATAAAAAATAAATTAAAAAAAGCTTGACAAATGGTTTCTTATACTGTATAATCTTGCTTGCACTTAAGTCATAAGTGATTTGCAGCTATATGGCTTTATAGCTCAGTTGGCTAGAGCATGCGGTTCATACCCGCAGTGTCACTGGTTCGAATCCAGTTAAAGCCACCAATGGCCCGGTGGTCAAGCGGTTAAGACACCGCCCTTTCACGGCGGTAACACGGGTTCGATTCCCGTCCGGGTCACCATTTAAAAGACACCTTAAGCGGTGTCTTTTTTGCTATCAATGATGTCAGATATATGTCTCAGTAGCTCAGCAGGATAGAGCGTTCGCCTCCTAAGCGAAAGGTCGGGGGTTCGAATCCCTTCTGGGACGCCAAAAGCGGTAACTATATTTTTATAGTTACCGCTTTTTTATGGTGACTATGCACTAAAAGACAACAGAAATTTTGTAACAGTTTAACAAAAAGAATGTTAAGTATTGACTTTAACGCTTTTAGGTGCTAAACTAACAGCATAAACTTTTGCACTTTTAAGTGCTAAAGTAATCATAAATTCAGAGAGGAAAAATATTTTATGAACAAAGTAGTTAAAAAAGTAGCGGCAGTTGCACTTTCCGCGCTTATGGTGGGCGGTATTTTTGCAGGCTGCTCATCAAATTCAAATGATAAAAAGGCTGTTGACAAAGACATATATAATGTAGGTATTTGCCAGCTTACACAGCACGACGCACTTGACAATGCAACCAAAGGTTTCAAAGATAAACTTAATGCGCTTGCAAAGGCTGACGGAAAAACAATCAATTTTGATTATCAAAATGCTTCTAATGATTCAGCAACCTGCGCAACAATCGTAAACAAATTTGTATCATCAAATTATGATCTTATTTTGGCAAATGCAACACCTGCACTTCAGGCTGCTGCAACAGCAACAGCGGCAAGCAAAATCCCTGTAATCGGTACATCTGTAACAGATTATGGCACAGCGCTTGACATTGAGATGGATCCTACTGCCTCAACCGGAATCAATGTTACAGGTACTTCTGACCTTGCTCCTCTTGCTGATCAGGCACAGATGATTCTTGACCTCTTCCCTGATGCTAAAACAGTAGGTGCAATCTACTGCTCAGCAGAAGCAAACTCACAGTACCAGGTTGACGGTGTGAAAAAAGCACTTGAGGCCAAAGGTGTTAAATGCAACTTCTACACCTTTGCCGATTCAAACGATATTTCATCAGTAGCAAAGAAAGCTGCAAAGGAATCAGATGTAATTTACATTCCAACCGATAACACAGCAGCAGATAACGGTGGCATTATTGATGCAGCTTGCACAGAAGCAGGCGTACCAATCATCGCAGGCGAAGAAGGTATTTTCAACAAAACAAACGCAGTAGCAACACTTTCAATTTCATTCTATGAAATCGGTGAAAAAGCAGGTGCTATGGCTTACGAAATTCTTACAAAGGGTACAGACCCGGCTACTATGAATATTCAGCAGTCTGAAAGCCTCACATACTACTACAATAAAGACCAAGCCGATAAGTTCAAAGCTCATATCCCTGAAAACTATCAGGCATACGAAGCTAAATAATAAACATCTATTGACTAATTTAACGGTTTAAAGTATAATAGTATCAAAATAATAAAGAGCAATGAGTTAATACTTGTTGCTCTTTAAATTACTTATTTGAAAGGTATAAATATTATGGGAGCTTTTATCAGTGCCATTCCCGGTGCAGTAGCACAAGGTCTTATTTGGGGTATAATGGCAATCGGCGTTTACATTACTTTTAGGGTACTTGATTTTGCCGATTTAACTGTTGACGGCACGCTTGCAACAGGCGGTGCAGTTTTAGTTATTACAATGATGAACGGAATGAATGTATATGTTGCACTTTTACTTTCATTCATAGCAGGATGTGTGGCAGGTCTTGTTACCGGTGTGTTAAACACATTGCTTGGCATACCGCCTATTCTTGCAGGTATATTAACGCAGCTTGCACTGTATTCCGTAAATTTGAGAATACTCGGCAAATCAAACCAAGCACTTTCAATTTATAAATATCACGTGCTCGCAAGTATGACCGATATTACAAAGGCAATTATTATCGTAGCAATATTTGTTGTTGCAATTATTGCAATTCTTTATTGGTTTTTTGATACCGAACTCGGCCATTCAATCCGTGCAACCGGATGTAACCAAAATATGTCACGAGCTAACGGTATCAACATTAAATTCACCAAAATAGTAGCACTTATTCTTTCAAACGGACTTGTTGCACTTGCAGGCGGCCTTCTTTCACAGTATCAGGGCTTTGCAGATGTCAATATGGGCAGAGGCGCTATCGTAATCGGACTTGCCGCTGTTATTATTGGTGAAGTTATTTTCGGCAAGATTTTCAAAAACTTTGCACTCAGGCTTCTTGCAGTTGCATTTGGCGGAATAATTTACTACATTGTAATGCAATTTGTAATCAACCTCGGCCTTAATACCGATGACCTTAAGCTTCTTACCGCTGTTATTGTTGCTATATTCCTTGGTATCCCTTATATTAAAAGTCAATATGCACAAAAGCATATCAAATCGAAGGGAGGCAACAAATAATGCTTAAAATCAGCAATGTACACAAGACTTTTAACCCTAACACTATTAACGAAAAGAAAGCGCTTAACGGTGTTGACCTTGTATTAAACGAGGGTGATTTTGTTACTGTTATAGGCGGCAACGGTGCGGGCAAATCAACAATGCTTAATATGATAGCAGGTGTTTACCCTGTTGACTGCGGCACAATAACAGTTGACGGAATTGATGTTACAAAGCTTCCGGAACATAAAAGAGCTAAATATATCGGCAGAGTTTTCCAAGACCCTATGAACGGTACTGCAGCCGATATGCAAATTCTTGAAAACCTTGCGCTTGCCAAAAGAAGAGGGCAGCACAGGGGATTAAAATTCGGCGTTACAAGAAAAGAAAAAGAAGAGTATATAGATGTACTTAAAAGCCTTGATTTAGGCCTTGAAACAAGGCTTACATCAAAAGTAGGATTACTTTCAGGCGGCCAAAGGCAAGCTGTCACTCTGCTTATGGCTACACTTAAAAAGCCGAAGATTTTACTTCTTGATGAGCATACAGCCGCACTTGACCCGAAAACAGCGAAAAAAGTTCTTGACCTTACAGAAAAAATTGTTGAAAGAGATAATCTTACAACAATTATGATTACACATAATATGAAAGACGCTATCAATATAGGTAACAGGCTTATTATGATGAATGAGGGCAAAATCATTTATGATGTATCGGGTGAGGAAAAGAAAAACCTTACAACAGCAGACTTGCTTGCTAAATTCAAAATCACTTCCGGCGGTGAAGAATTCGATAATGACCGTGTTCTTCTTTCAACCGAAGCTGACGAATAAAATATAAATAACACCCGGTAGTTAAGCTATCGGGTTGTTTTTTAGGTGAAATGAATTATGAAAAACAAAGCAGGACTTTATATACACATTCCCTTTTGCAAATCAAAATGCCCTTATTGTGATTTTTACTCTGTAAAATATGATGAAAGCCTTGCAGAGAAATACACAGATGAGTTAATCAAAACTATGGGCGATTACACCGGTGAATTTGATACGGTTTACTTTGGCGGCGGAACTCCGTCAATATTAGATTATAACTTAATCGGCAAGATATTATCGGCAGTAAAAGAACATTTTGACATTGACAAAAATGCCGAAATCACCATAGAATGCAACCCATCAAAAAATCTTGAAAAAGACTTTTACAACTATGCCGAATACGGAATAAACAGAGTGAGCATAGGTATGCAAAGTGCAAGAAATGAAGAGCGCTTTGCCCTTGGCAGAAGTGCGGGGCAGGCAGAGGTTAAAAAAGCTGTATTTGACGCCAAGGCGGCCGGAATAACCAATATCAGCCTTGATGTTATGCTTGGCACTCCGAAGCAAAGCCTTGCCTCACTTGAAGAAACATTTGAATTTATTGATAAAGTGAATGTAAGCCACATAAGTGCATATATGTTGAAAATTGAAGAAGGCACACGCTTTTACGATATTAAAGAAAGACTTGCACTGCCGAATGAAGACACTGTTTGCGAAATGTATTTAAAAACAATATCATCCCTAAAAACACTCGGCTTTAATCAATATGAAATAAGCAATTTTTCAAAACCGTCATTTGAAAGCCGGCACAATACAAAATATTGGATATTGGATGATTATTTAGGCTTGGGCAAAAGTGCACATTCATTTTGGGGCGGCAAGAGATTTTATTATGATACAGATTGGTCGCTGAAAAGCGAGGGCGAAGTCGATTATGAAGAAGAGAAGATAATGCTCGGATTAAGGCTTAACAAAGGGATTGACAAAAAATTTATTAAAAAAGACTTTTCATCATTTATAAAAATGGGATTGATGAAAGAAACGGGCAATAATATTGCACTGACGCCCGAGGGAATGTTAGTATCCAATTTAATAATCAGCGAACTTTTGTAAATAATACCCTTGGGGTGAATTTATGAAAGAAGACAAATACAAGAAAAAATATAACCTTAACAAAGACAATGACTTGACAAATAAATATTTGACTTCCATATCAAATCCGACTGTACAGCCTGACAGAAAAACCGAAATGGGTGTACCTATACCGGATACTCAAAATGTGGAATATTCAAAGGAATACGAAGAAGAAAACAAATTATAAAACGGCAGTAACGCAAAAGCGTTACTGCCGTTAACTTTTATTTTATTACTTTATATCCTGCGTCTGTTATAGCTTTTTCAAGTACGGATAAATCCACATCTTTTTCAAGCTCTGCCACTGCTTCGCACTTTTCGTGGCTTGCAGTTGCTTCTTTTACACCGTCAATTGCTTCAAGTGCTTTTTTAACAGCTGCCTCGCAATGCGGGCACATCATACCCTCTACCTTAATAGTTTTAATCACAGTTTTTTCCTCCTTATTATTATCAGCAGTGATACTAAGTTTAATGTCGACTGCTTTTTTCTTTTTATCGTACTTTGATGAATGAACATTAACAAGATTAAGCCTAAGCGCATTAGTTACAACACAAAAGCTTGAAAGGCTCATAGCCAATGCGCCGAACATCGGATTAAGTGCCCAGCCAAATATTGGAATCCATACACCTGCTGCAAGCGGAATACCGATAACATTATAAATAAATGCCCAAAACAAATTTTCGTGTATATTTGTAAGTGTTTTTCTGCTTAATCTGATTGCAGATGAAACATCGGTAAGCTTGCTGTTCATCAATACAACATCGGCGGCATCAATTGCAACATCAGTGCCTGCACCGATAGCAATGCCTACATTTGCACGGGTAAGTGCCGGTGCGTCGTTTATTCCGTCGCCCACCATTGCAACCTTGCCGAATGTCATCAATTCCTTAATAACATTCTCTTTTCCGTCGGGCAAAACATCGGAAATAACATTATCAACACCAATCTGCTTACCGATTGCCTTGGCTGTTTTTTCATTATCGCCGGTAAGCATTACAACGCGAATACCCATATTTTGCAATTCTTTTATAGCTTTCGGGCTTTCCTCTTTAATAACATCGGCAACTGCTATTATGCCGAGAAGTTCATCATCACAGGCGAAAAACAGCGGTGTTTTGCCCTCTTTTGAAAGCGAACTTGCTTTTTCCCTAATTGTATCATCAACACTGATTTGGCTTGAGATAAATTTAAGGCTTCCGCCGATAATTTTTTTATCACCTGCATTTGCAGCTAATCCGTTACCTGCAAGTGCTTTAAATTCATCAGTTTCAAAGCTGTCAACTTCAGCATCCTGCGCATAATCGCAAATTGCTTTTGCAAGCGGATGCTCACTTTTCTTTTCAAGTGAATATGCATAACTTAAAAGTTTGCTTTTTTCTGCTTTAGCAGGAATAATATCAGTGACTTTAGGTTCGCCCTTTGTGATTGTGCCTGTTTTATCAAGAGCCACAATTTGTATTCTGCCGGCTTCTTCAAGTGATGCCGCAGTTTTAAACAAAATGCCTGATTTTGCACCCTTACCATTGCCAACCATAACTGCAACGGGAGTTGCAAGGCCGAGCGCACATGGGCAGCTGATTACAAGCACTGAAATTCCGCGTGCAAGCGCATATCCGAAGCTTTGCCCAACAGCAAGCCAAACGCAAAATGCAACAAATGCAATTACTATTACACAAGGAACAAATACACCCGATACCCTATCGGCAATTTTTGAAATCGGTGCTTTTGTTGCCGAAGCGTCACTAACCATTTTTATAATTTGCGATAATGTTGTATCTTCGCCTACGGCAGTTGCGCGGCATTTAATATATCCTGATTGATTTATTGTAGCGCCTGATACTTTATCCCCAATAGCTTTATCAACCGGAATACTTTCACCTGTTAATGCCGACTCGTCAACAGCGGTTTCGCCCTCAATAATTACCGCGTCAACCGGTACGCTTACACCCGGTTTTACTACAAATATATCATTCAGCATTACATCTGAAACCGGGATAACAACTTCCTTTTCATCCCTAATTACAGTCGCATTTTTAGGTGCTAAATTCATCAGTGATTTTAAAGCATTGGTGGTTTTGCCTTTTGAATACGATTCAAGCATTTTGCCGACTGTAATAAGAGTTAAAATCATTGCAGATGATTCAAAATAGAATTCGTGCATAAGGCTCATAACTTTTTCACTGTCACCTGCAAGTTGGGCAGATGTCATCAAAAAAAGCTGAACCGTACTGTAAACAAATGAAGCAGACGCACCGAGTGCCACAAGCGTATCCATATTTGGACTTCTGTGAATTATACCTTTAAATCCGTTTATAAAAAACTTCTGGTTTATAACCATAATTATAACAGTTAAAAGAAGCTGTGCAAGCCCCATTGCGATATGATTATCTTGCATAAATGCAGGCAATTTCCAGCCCCACATCATATGCCCCATTGAAATATACATTAGCGGTGCAAGAAAAATAACAGACCAAATAAGCCTATTTCTTATCTTCGGTGTTTGGGTATCTTTAAGCTCATCATCAGGCATAGCTTTTGATTTTTTATCACCTGTTTTCAAGCTTGCACCGTATCCGGCTTTTTCAACGGCAGCTATAATCGCTTCATCACTTGCTGTACCCTCAACCCCCATTGAATTAGTCAGTAAATTAACTGCGCAGTTTTCAACTCCGTCAACACCGCTTACTGCCTTTTCAACCCTGGCACTGCAAGCCGCACAGCTCATTCCCGTTACATTATACTGTTTCAATACATCACCTCAAAATCATTTCATAAGTTTTTGAAGAGTTTTTAAAAGGTCGTCAACTGTTTCACTTTTCCCAGCTTTAATATCATCCGTAACACAGGTTTTAATATGCGTGGAAAGAAGCTCTTTATTAAAAGAATTCAGCGCGGCATTAACAGCAGACACCTGCGTTATAATATCTGTACAATAGGCATCTTCTTCAAGCATACGCTTTATACCTCTTATTTGCCCCTCAATCCTGTTTAAACGATTGATAAGTGCTTTTTGCTCTTCTTCATTTCTGTGCTTTTTCTTATGGCAACAGCATTCATTTTTATTATCCATATATTACTCCTTATACCCCGTTAGGGTATTTTTATTATATACCCCTATACCGTATTTGTCAACAGCAAAAAAATAAGATGAATAATAATTATTCATCTTATTAGCCATTTAGTTTTGCTTGCGCACAATATCATATTCAGAACCACTCGGTCTGAAATAGCGGCAGGTTTTATTCTGCTCTTCGCAAAAGCGAACATATTCATCCTCATCAAGCACAAGTGAGCAAAAACACTCGTCCGTTTCCTCGTCATATTCATTATACCAGCATTTTTCACACAGTAAGTCCAAAATCATCCCTCTTTCACATATTCCAAAATAATAAAAGAAGCAGTAAGTTCGATATTTTCAACATTATCAAGCTTTGCTTTATCAGCCTCACTCGTTCTGTAAAAATAAGGCGTCATTGAAAACAATGTTTTTAAATCCTTTTGTGAAATATCAAATTTATCTGATATTTTATTTTTTGATTTCAGCTTTAAAAGTTCGGTTTGCGGCGCTTTTTCGTCATTCTTATAAGGTGTTGAATAAAGAATATTTTTAAGTTCAATCAAATGATCTTCACCCGGAATAACACTTAAAAGCCGCCCGCCTTTTTTCAAAACACGATAAAATTCTTTTTCATTAAACGGGGCAAAAAGATGCATTGCTGTATCAATCGAATTATCTTCAATAGGGATATTTGCAAGGTTTGCAACAAAATAATTATGTTCCTTTCTTGCCGAAGCTGCAAGGCGCACCATTTCACGACTTATATCAAAGCCATAAAGTTCGCCCTGATATTCATCATAATACCCCTCACCGCAGCAAATATCAAGCACTGTACCGCCAAGCTTTGAAGTAACATAATCACGCAAAAACGAATAATAACCTTTTTGCAAAAATTCCCTTCTTGAATGTGCCGACTCCCTGCTGTCGCCCTTTTTATCACCGCTTTTATTTGTAAGCAAAAGATTTACATACCCTTGCTTTGCAATATCAAAGCTGTGGCTGTTAGCACATTTAAAAGCCTTACCGTCAATATTTAATTTTTCACCGCAAACAGGACAAGTTAAAATGTTCATAAATGCCACCTAAAATATTACCTATCAAAACGGGCGACCAACGGCCGCCCCCTGCATATGAATTTATATTAGTGGTGGAAAAGACGAATTCCCGTCATTGCCATTGCAATACCGAAATTATCGCAACATTCAATTACAGCACCGTCACGAACAGAGCCGCCCGGTTGAGCGATATACTTAACACCGGAGCGAACAGCGCGCTCAATATTATCCTCAAACGGGAAGAAAGCGTCAGAGCCGAGAGCAACATCAGTCATCTTTTCATGCCAAGCCTTCTTTTCATCAGCAGTAAAAGGTTCAGGGCAAGATGTAAAGTATCTTTGCCATACTCCGTCTTTAAGCAAATCTTCATATTCATCTGAAATATAAAGGTCAATAGCATTATCAGCTTCACATTTGCGAAGACCTTCAATAAACGGAAGATTAAGCACCTTTTCATTATGGCGAAGCCAAAGATTATCAGCCTTATTGCCTGCAAGGCGTGTGCAGTGAATACGGCTTTGCTGGCCTGCACCTACACCGATAGTTTGCCCGCCCGATGCATAGCAAACTGAATTTGACTGAGTATATTTAAGAGTGATAAGTGATATAAGAAGGTCGATTTTTGCAATTTCCGGTATATCCTTAATCTTTGTAGGCATATCGTCAAAGAGTGCCATGGTGAGCTTTGAATCATTTCTCTTTTGCTCAAACTTAATGCCGAAAACCTGCTTTGTTTCCATTTCTTCAGGCTGATAATCAGGGTTCATCTTAATAATAAGATAATTTCCTCTTCTCTTTGCCTTGAGAATTTCAAGTGCTTCATCAGAATATGACGGAGCAATAATACCGTCGCTCACTTCTTTTACAAGGAATTTTGCAACACTTGCGTCACATTCATCACTTAATGCAACAAAATCACCGAAAGAAGAAACTCTGTCACATCCCCTTGCACGAACATAAGCCTGCGCAATCGGAGATAACTCTAAATCATCAGGCACCATACACACTTTGCGGTCAACTTCACTAAGCGGCTGAGCAACTGCTGCACCGGCAGGTGAAACATGCTTGAACGAAGCCGCACTCGGCAATCCTGTTGCTTCCTTAAGTTCTCTTACAAGTTGCCAAGAATTAAAAGCATCAAGAAGATTGATATATCCTGCTGCACCGTTCAGAATTTCAAAAGGAAGTTCTTTTCCGTCCATATGAATTCTTGCAGGATTTTGATTTGGGTTACAACCGTATTTAAGCTTATACTCTGTCATCTTTACATCACCTTTCAGTAATTTATAATTTAGATATAATATTTTATACCATTACATTGAAAAATGCAATAGAGAATGATACAATAAATCACGGTGATACAAAATGAACGGAATTTTATTAGTAAATCACTTTTTAAAAGGTGAAAAATACAGCACTTTGCACAATCATCTTGTTTCTGCGGCAAAAAAGTGCAGCATAAATCTTGATATTAAAACCAATTTGGAACTTGCCACACAAAATGCAAATGCAGATTTTGTGCTTTTTTGGGATAAGGATATTAACCTTGCAAAAAGGCTTGAAAAAAGCAATATTCCGGTTTTCAACAGTGCAAGTGCAATTGAAAAATGCGATGATAAGGGGCTTACTTACATTGAGCTTGATAAAATCGTGCCGCAGCCTAAAACTCTAACATCACCTAAATGTTACTTTAAATCGGATATGAGCGAATTTGTAAAAAAAGCTATTGATATACTTGGCTTACCGCTTGTTTTTAAAGAATCTTTCGGTTCTTTCGGTGCGCAGGTATTTTTATGCAACAGTGAAAATGATATATATTCCCACATAAGTGATAAGCCTTTTATTTTACAAAAATTCATCAAAGAAAGCAAAGGAACGGATAAAAGAATTGAAATTATCGGCGGAGAATACATATGTGCGGCAAGGCGTGAAAACAAAAATGATTTTCGTTCAAATGTTACAAACGGCGGCACAATGACACCTTGCACACCAAGCAAAGCTGAAATTGAAACTGCAATTAAAGCGTGCAACACGCTTGGCTTAACCTTTGGCGGAGTTGACATATTAGATGACGGAAGCGTGTGCGAAGTGAATTCAAATGCGCATATAATAAACATTATGAATTCAACAAAAATTGACATTGCACCATATATTTTTGAAACAATTAAAGGTAAAATCTTATGAGCGGAATACTGATTTACAGTGAAAAAGAAGCAAAGCGAAATATATTTGCAATTAACAAATTCAAAGAAAATCTTGATATAAAGCTTACGGATGAAAATTATGACGGAAAAGCCGATTTTGTGATAAACAGAACAAACAATTACTTAATTGCACAAAAATTTGAGCAAAAAGGAATTCGTGTTTTTAACCCATCAAGCCTATCTATGCTTGCTAACAACAAGCAGCTTTGCTATGAATTTATGTATAAAAACGGTATTGAAATTTTGCCGATAAATTACAGTGAAATTCCTGCTGTAAAAAAGCCGATTGACGGACACGGCGGGCAAAATGTAACAATGATAAATAAAAAAGAAAAATTTGAACCCGGTTTTGTTTACCAAAAACCTTGTGCCACACTCGGCAAAGATTTGCGTGTTTGGGTAATAGGCGGAAAAATCATTACAGCCATATTGCGTGAAAGCGATACTGATTTTCGCTCTAATTTTTGCCTTGGCGGAAAAGCCACACCGTATGAATTAAATCACGATGAAACCGCACTTGTAAAAAAAGTGCTGTCACTAATAAAAAGTGATTATATAGGAATTGATTTTCTGTTTGACAATGGGCATTTGATATTTAATGAAATAGAAGATACCGTCGGCGCACGAATGGTATATGATAAAACAGATATTGATATTATTAAACTTTACTGTAACTACATAAAGAAAGAAGTTGGCACAAAGTAGCGTGCCAACTTCTTTTATTTAACAATTTTGTGCTTAACTCTTGATGCCGCAATTCTTGCAGCTGATGAATTATCGTACCAAATAAGCCTTTTATTCAGTTTTCTCTGTTCTGATTTTAAGCCTTTGATTTCAGCTTTTAATTCCTTTTTATCTTCATTAAGAGTATCAACTGCCTTTTTCTGCTCTTTCATAAGAAGCTCATTACCAAATGCGATTCGCTCTATCATTTCATTTGGAGGGCAGGTTGTAAGAGAATGAACAGGACCTTCAAACTCAATATTTTTAATCTTTTCATCAAAAGGAACGACTGTTCTGTTTTTATCTTGATAAATATGCGGCAAACCGTTAGCATTAAGGAAATCAACAAAATGCCAAAAGCGTTGTTCGTGGCCGTCATTTACCTGTGAAAAATCTGTTTTTTCATATATATCAAAAATATCTGTATTTTCATCAACTTCGCTTGCCGGCATATTAGGAACATTGTGATATTCCGCAAGCTCCCTGATTCTTGCGTCGGTTGGAAACACGAAGCTCGGTACACCGGAAAGGATACTTCCTACCGCGCCATGAATTCGTGTGCCATAGTTAAAATCAATATTTTTATTGAATTCAAGAATACTTGGAAAATTGATAAAGAATCTCGCCCTATCGTTAACAAAAACTTCGTCATTTATTAAATGAGGGTAAAGCACTTGCGAATCATTAGTTATAGGAAGCGGTATACCGAGATACATCAATCTCAAATCATCCACAAATTGCGGCATAAAATAATAATTAGGAAGCAACTCCCTGTTTTTAATCATAAATTCTTTAAAGTTTACCGGATTTGCCACAGAGCCTGTAACACAAACCGCACTTTCATTAGTAAGCGGCTTTTTATCCCTAACGGTTAAACCCGGGCCAAACATAGCAAATGATGGGCAACCCGTTACATCAATTTCATTACTGCCAAAGCCTAAATGCTTTAAATAACTTTCGGTTATTGCACCCCTTACGCCTACGCTTGCAGAGTGGTTAAGCACCGCGGTAATAAACTTCTTTGCACATTCATCGTATATATGCTCCTCTGTAACATCAGGCTCATAAGGCATTTGAATGCCGATACCTGTTACAACCACCGGAATAGTTAATTTTTCAATAATACTTGTCCACATTCCCATACACTGCATAAACTGCTTTCTAAACGAGTTTGCCATAGGAAGAACAAGATAATCGTAATTTTCGTTTATATATTCAGCCTGAACTTTACCGTGTGCCACTTCCTTATCAGCAAGGAAGTCAATTTCAACATCTTCGGTATAAAGTGTTCTTGTCATACTATATGCAAAAAGAAGATTGCCTGTATTGTTACCAATTACTTTTTGGCAGATAACATCAATAGGTTTGTGAACAGCGAATGGAGAAACACTCGCTCTCATTAAAATTCTTTTCTTCATAAATACTCCTAAATTCAAATTGTACTATATTTATAACGAGATAAAGATATTATAATACTTATTATAAACATTGTCAATTTATATGGCAAAAGAAAAAGAGCTTCCCATAAGGAAAGCTCTTTAATAAATAGCTTTTAAGATTAGCCAAGTTCTGAGAAGTACTTGATTGTTCTAACCATCTGTGATGTGTATGAGTTTTCGTTATCATACCAAGAAACAACCTGAACTTCATATGTGTCATCAGCTACTTTAAGAACCATTGTCTGAGTTGAATCAAAGAGTGAACCATATCTCATACCAACGATATCTGAAGAAACGATAAGGTCTTCATTGTAACCGAATGATTCTGTTGCTTCAGCCTTCATAGCTGCGTTGATAGCATCAACTGTAACTTCCTTGTCAGTCTTAATAACTGCTGTAAGGATTGTTGTTGAACCTGTTGGAGTAGGAACTCTCTGAGCAGAACCGATAAGCTTACCGTTAAGTTCAGGAATTACAAGACCGATAGCCTTTGCAGCACCTGTTGAGTTAGGAACGATGTTAACAGCACCTGCACGAGCACGGCGAAGGTCACCCTTTCTCTGAGGACCGTCAAGAATCATCTGATCGCCTGTGTAAGCGTGGATTGTGCACATGATACCACTCTGGATAGGAGCGAAATCGTTAAGAGCCTTAGCCATAGGAGCAAGGCAGTTAGTTGTGCAAGATGCAGCAGAAATAACTGTATCTTCAGCTGTAAGTGTGTCATGGTTTACATTGTAAACGATTGTTGGAAGATCGTTACCTGCAGGAGCTGAAATAACAACCTTACGAGCGCCTGCCTGAATATGAGCAGAAGCCTTTTCTTTTGATGTATAGAAACCTGTACATTCAAGAACAACATCAACACCAAGTTCGCCCCAAGGAAGGTCAGCAGCGTTAGGCATTTTGTAAATAACAATTTTCTTACCGTCAACTACAATGTAGTTATCTTCGCCTTCACCTTCGTGGAAATCAACAGTGTGACCCTGAGCAACATAGTTACCCTGTGATGAGTCATACTTAAGAAGATGAGCAAGCATCTTTGCACTTGTAAGATCGTTGATAGCAACTACTTCGTAGCCTTCTGCACCAAACATCTGGCGGAAAGCAAGACGACCGATACGGCCGAAACCATTAATAGCAACTTTTACCATTGGAATTTACCTCCGAATATAATTTAAAGTTTTATTGCTTTTATGCATTTTTTATTTTATACTGTTTGTCCTCATAAATCAAGATAAAATTGTATTTTTTACACTTTATACAAAAACAAGTGTATTTATGCAAGTGTTATTGTTATTTATTTAACGAACTGTTTATAATTGGGTCACAGATGAATTATATTTATGCCTTTTGGTTGCAATTTCAATTAAAATTTGTTAAAATTCATATTAGTAAAAACAAAGGATGTTATATATGTTTGTAGATATTGCTAAAATTAAGATAAAAGCCGGTGACGGCGGTGCAGGCGCAGTAGCATTTCACAGGGAAAAATATGTGGCTGCCGGCGGACCTGACGGCGGTGACGGAGGAAAAGGCGGAGATGTTGTATTTGTAGTTGATGACAACCTTGCAACCCTTGCCGATTTCAGATATAAAAGAAAATATGTAGCCAAAAACGGTGAAAACGGACGCGGCTCACGCCAATACGGTAAAAAAGCGCCCGACCTTGAAATCAAAGTGCCGAGGGGTACTATCATTCGCGAAGCAAATTCAGGCGCAGTTATGGCTGATATGAGTAAGACTGACAGATTTGTAGCTGCTAAAGGCGGAAAGGGAGGCTGGGGAAACATTCATTTTGCAACTCCGACCCGCCAAGTACCGCGATTTGCAAAGCCGGGTGTACCGGGTGAAGAATGGGAAGTTTCGCTTGAGCTTAAGCTTCTTGCCGATGTGGGACTTTTAGGTTATCCGTCAGTAGGCAAATCAAGCCTTATATCAGTAGTAAGCCAAGCAAAGCCTAAAATCGGCGATTATCACTTTACAACCCTTGTGCCAAACTTGGGTGTTGTATCAATGGGTGAGGGCAACTCATTTGTTATAGCGGATATTCCGGGGCTTATTGAAGGTGCAAGCGAAGGTGTCGGACTCGGGCATGAATTTTTGCGACATGTTGAGCGTTGCAGGCTTCTTGTACACATTGTTGATGTAAGCGGCAGCGAAGGCAGAGACCCTATTGAAGATTTTGAAAAAATCAATGAGGAGCTTGTAAAGTTCAACCCCGAACTTGCAAAGCAACCGCAAATAGTTGCCGGAAATAAAATTGATATGGCTGAACCTGAACAAATCGAAAGATTTAAAAAATATGTTGAAGATAAGGGATATGACTATTATTCTATCTGTGCGCCGATCATGGAAGGTACAAAGGAGCTTATGAATGCGGTTTGGAACAAGTTGCAGACCTTGCCTCCTATTAAAGAATATGAAGTTGAAGAAATTCCGTTTGAAGCATTGGTTAAAGATGATAAAGGCTTTAAAATCACCCAAGTTGATGAACATTATTTTCTTGTGGAAGCAAGTTGGTTTCCAAAAGTTCTCAAAGGGATTGATATTGAAGATTACGAAGCACTGCAATATATGCAACGAGTATTAGAAAAGAGCGGAATTTTCAATGCGCTTCGAGAAAAAGGAATTGAGGAGGGTGACATTGTTTCACTCTATGACATAGAGTTTGAATATGTGCCTTAATAAATATGAGATTTGTAGACAAAGATGTTAATGCAAAGCAATTAAGCCCGCTTAATTTGGCATTTATAGGCGATTGCATTTATGAAATACTTGTGCGTGAAACACTTGTGCTTGATGCCAATCGCCCCGTAAATGATTTGCACAAGGAAAGTGTAAAGTATGTTTCGGCAAAAGCGCAAACCGTTGCCTTCGAAAAAATCAAGGATGATTTAACCGAAGATGAACTTGCGATTTTCAAGCGCGGGCGCAATGCTAAAGTGGGCCATTCCCCAAAAAGTGCAACTGACGGTGAGTACCACTGCGCCACCGGAGTAGAAGCGTTATTCGGCTATTTATACTTAAATAATGAAATTGACAGAATAAAAGAACTTTTTTCTAAAATTAACTCTTGACATTCTGCTCTACTTGTTATATAATCAATATCGCTGACGGGAGCATAGCTCAGCTGGGAGAGCATCTGCCTTACAAGCAGAGGGTCACAGGTTCGAGCCCTGTTGTTCCCACCAAATAAAAAAGACATCCATATGGATGTCTTTTTTATTTTATAGAATACTTTCTGCTCGAACCTGTGACGCGTCAAAAGCAATTCCGTGTTCGAATGAATTTCTTTGAAATTCATAATAAACACTCTATTTCTTTCTCCTTTTCCCCAAAAAGCTTACGCTTTTTTGGGACCCCATAGTTACAAATTCTGCGAACAACGAGAGCAAAGAATTTGGAAAAAACAGTTCGGGGAACTGTTTTTTAGTATCTTTGTTTCTTATAAGAGCCCTGTTTAATTATTTTCTTTTGTTTATGGGTGAGAATTCTGCTCAAACCTGTGACGCGTCAAAAGTAATTCCGTGTTTGAATGAACTTCTTTGAAATTCATAATAAACACTCTATTTCTTTCTCCTTTTCCCCAAAGTTCCAAATTCTGCGAACAATGAGAGCAAAGAATTTGGTGTCGTCGCAAGTTTGATATCGTTCAAAATAACTTTAAGTTATTTTTCGCTCATTCCACTGCTCCGCCTCTCAAAATCTGTCGTACAGCAGTGCGTCAGATTTTGTATTACTTTTAAATCAGTTTATCGACAGTATAAAAGCCATCGGGTTTTAACCGATGGCTTTGTTTTATGTCAACCAAAATCTTATGCTGCTTACACCTATATTTTATTAGTTTATAAAAAGCAAAAGGAGACGGTATTTCTACCGTCTCCCGAAGCTTTATTTCAATGTCAAACTAAAAGCGATTGCTTAGTCTAAGCCTCCGTCGCCTTCTTCTCTACCGCCTGTTGAGGTAGTTATAACATCATAAGTCTTAAACTCATCAATCTGTGACATTGGCTTTGTGTAAAGCTCTTTCATTGGTTTTCCTCCTAAATTTACCGGTGCCTTACCCCCACCCGTAAAGGCAGAGGGAAAGCACTAATAAATTATAATTTGTTATGCATAAGTGTAAGATTCAATGTTAGACATAGTTGTCTTTAATGAGCCATCAGCAGCCTTTGTAATAACAAATGCTCTTGCTGATACCTTACCGTCCTTCTTAGCAAGACCATATCTAAGAGCGATATCTTGTGCAGAATTCTTGGTATAAAGAATCTTTACAGTGCCTGCATTAGCAGCTGCACCCTTATTGCCAACATTTTCAAGTGTGAGTTCAGAATCTGCTAAGTTCTTACCATATACAAAGCCCTGCTGAACTACTGTTTCACCAGGAGCAACATTACGAGTTGCAGCAAATGAAACCTGAACAGAATCAGCAATTTCATTTACGCCTGTAATTACAACTGTTGTTTCCTTCTTTACAGCAGTCATTTCAGCTTCAAGGCTCATATCAGAACCGCAGAAGAATGTGTAAGTATCGCCATAACCAACTACTGTACCGTCAGCTAACTTCCAAGCTTCAGCACCGTCCTTATGAACGCTAACCTTAGCATCGTAAGCAACCTGAGCCGGGCTTGCTGTTTCTACACCGTCTACTGTGAGAGTAGCATCTTCAGGAACTGTTACTGTATACTTAGCAACATCGTCCTTCTTATACTGAGCATAGATTGTAGCACCGTCTGTGAGTTTGCTGATTTCTTCCGGAGTCATTGACCAACCGGTGAATGTGTAACCGGTAATCTTTGGAGCATCCGGAATTGTGATAGCTGAACCATTAGTAACAGGCTGTGTAGAAATTACATTGCCGTATGGGTCTACAAATACTACTGTAAATGTTTCATCAACCTTTTCAGCAAATACTGCTTCGTAAGTGATGTCAGCTGCTGCAGCTGTTTTAAATGTTGCTTCGTCAGAAACAATCTTGTTACCAACTTTCCAACCTACGAATTCGCCTGTTTCGTTATTAGCTTTAGCAGTAAGAACTACATCGTCACCAACTGCAAGTCTTGCGTTAGCACCGTTTGTAGCATCAGCACCGTTAAGAGTTGTTGTGCCAAGTTTTGTTGAAGCAACTGTTACAACTACACCTGCATCAAGCTTAGCAACTGCATCTTTAAGAGCAGCTGTTGCAGCGTCTACATCTTCCTGTGTTGTGTAAGCTTCAACTGTAGCCTGAGCATTAGCCTTAAGAGCTTCTGCTACCTTTGCGTAAGAAGCTGCTGTGAAATCATCAGCTTTTACATTCTGTGCAGCTTCAAGTGCATTATAGTATTCTGTACCGTTAAGCTTATCAATAGGAAGTGTTGATACATGACCACAAACTGGGCAAGTAGCTGTCTTAGAACCTTCTACCTTAATTGTAGGCTGAGTAACGGTTTCGTAATTAAGAGTACAACTATCTTGTGTGTCGTTACCAACTTCAGTAAATACAAAACCATCCTGTGACCATGTATAAGTTGTTGTTGTATGAGTGCCGTCCTTATTATCGGTAACCTTAGCAGGAGTGTTATCAAAGTTAACAGGTGTTTCGCCCTTATTAACAGTTTGAGGTTTAGATGTACCGTCAATGAAGTTATAAGTATAAGTTTCAGTTGTAGGATTAGCTACAAGACCTTCAACTGCAGCTTTAAGTGCAGCTGTTGCAGCGTCTACATCATCCTGTGATGTGTAAGCACCAACTGTTGCTTCATCATAAGCAGCAAGTGCTTCTGTTACCTTAGCATAAGAATCTGCTGTATACTTAGAAGCATCAACATCCTTTGCAGCCTTGAGTGCATCTCTGTAATCATTACCGTTAAGCTGAGCAATTACAGTACCTGTTGCGATTGTTTCGCCGCAAACATTACATACTGTGTCACCTGTGTTACCAGGATTGTTGATTGTAGGTTTAGTAGCGTTTACAACCTTTGTATCAGCGTGGTCACATACAAGCTTATCAATTGGGTTTGTATAAGTATTGCCACAATTTTCAGTACATGTGTAAACATCATAACCTGCTTCTTTATAAGTAGCGTCCTTATGGTCAGTTACTACGAATTTACATTCAGGGTTTGTTACTACTGCTTCTTCAGTATAAGCAGCGTCAGCTGTTGCAGCTACAACTTCAGGTGTCCACTTGTAACTTGTTATTGAGTGATGAGTTGAATCAGAAGCAACAGGTTTTGTTGTTGGTGTGTTAGTAGGAATTGTTGGCATTTCGCCATCTTTTACAATTTGAGTGGTAGGTTCACCACCATTAAGTGTAAATGTGATTGTGTGAGTTGATGGTTTAGGAGCTTCTTTAAATTCATTGAAGCCCATGAAAGTTGATTTTTTTGAACCTGGCCATTCAGTATCGCCTGTGTTAGTATTTGTTTTTGTATCCCACATATTTTTAGCATATGTTGTAAGTTTAGGAATCATAATGCCATCACTGGTTGGACCTACATATGAAAAGCTCTTTACATTTGTAGGATTATAAATGTGGAACTGGATAGGATCGTTTGTTACGATTTTAAATACGAATGTAGCAACAGGAATTGCATTTGTATAAGTATAACCTGATGCTTCACCTGTTGTAGGGTCTACAAATAAACCGTCAGGATCTGCAACTGAAGTGGTATCAACATTTGGCCAAGACCATGAATAATCAAGTACATTGTACTTGCCATCTTCTTTATTAGCAATAATCTGTGAAGAGTTTGAACCATCTGTTGTGAATGAAGATTTGCTTACGCCTTCTTCACAAAGTGAATATAAAGGAAGGTAAGATAAACCACCTTTACCTTTTTCCCAAGTACCCTTAGCAGCTGCTCTTTCAGTTTCAGTACCGAGCTTATAAACGTTCTTTCTGCCTGATTTATAAGAATAAATACCGGCAGGTTCAATAGAATCACTGAACTGAACTTGTGCCAAGATTGATGAAAGAACTTTGATGTTTTCAACAGCAACTGTCATTGTGAAATAATCACCGACACCGAGCTGAACATCATTTTCGAGTGTAGGAAATGCATTATCGATTGCACTGTTAAATGTATTTGCCTTATCCTTGCTAATAGTAAGTGTACCTGAAGTAGTGTTACCATTAACAACTGTGTAATTATAATCTACCGGCGCGCCATAAAGTGAAGCATAAGAGCCAAACTTTTCTGAACCTGTGCCACAGGTTGAATAATCAGTATAATTAGTTGCATTATCCTCTACGAATGTACCAAAATACATTTTCAAATTTGGTTCATAATCGCCAGGTGCTGCAAGTGCTGTGAAAGGTACTGATAAAACAACCATAAGAACTGACAAAATGACAGCAATTGCCTTTTTGAAAGTTTTATTCATTTTCTTTCCCCCTATTTAATTCAAAGTTACATCAGCGTATTTAACTTCATTACCAAAGAATGTAAAAAATGTAAGCTTATCTAAACCATCAATTGCATTATCTTTGTTAAAGTCGCAGTAAAGATTATAATCTTCTGCACCACCGGAAAAAGCTTCATAAAACGAAAGCTTATCCAAGCCATCAATACTGCCATCGTGGTTATAGTCGCATATTGCAATACTTACCGATGAAACATCCTTTGATTCAGAAACTACTAATGTAACCGTTCTGTCAATAGTGGTTTCACCACTGATTAACATTTTGTACTCACCTGCCGGAATATCGGCAAGTGTATAATCACCGTTTGAATCTGTAACTGCAGTTGCAACGGTTGAATCATCTGCAGTTTTAACCGTAAGATTTATACCGCCAATACCGGTATCACTTGCACCTCCATCAAGGGAAGTAGCAATAGCAATCTTACCTGTTATATCACAACCCGGACCTTTCGGTGAAACATCACAGGTCATAAGATATAAAGAACCGTCATAATCATCGGCTTGGTTAACGAGAGCATACTCATCCTTAAGCCCATCATTATAATCCGTTAAAACAAAAGTCTCATTCGGGCTGGTTGAAACTGAAATTACATTTGATGCATCACATTTATTAGCAAAAGCAACTGAAAAAGTTGCAAGCAATGTGCCATCACTATTGATTGCTGAACAAGAGTCAGAATCAGAAACAAAGCCAAACACCAAATTTGAATTTTGTGTAATAGTTCCCATTGACGAAATGCCGGCGATATTATTAGAAAGAAGCGACTTTGCCGCTGTATCAACAGTAGCATCTGCACTGTACTTTGCAGTTACCTGCACAACCGATAACTCGGAAACACCTTCTAAATAGAAGTTTACATCGTAAGTACCGGCAGGCAATTTATCACCGTCATATTGTTTTCCGTCAGAGTCTGTATAAGTGCAATAAATATTTGGCTTTTCACTGCCAATAGTTGCACCGTATGAAGTATTAGGAAGGCACACGAAAAGTGCAATAAGCACCAAGAAAGTAAGTGTACCAATTACAGCACCTATTCTCTTTTTAACAAATGCGTTTTGCATAGGTGTTACCTCCTTGCCAAGTAAATAAAATTTCGGGAGAGACGAGAGCGCATACAACACCAAATCAAACCTCGGTTATAAAAACGCAAAAGCGTAAAAGCAAGCTTTGAAGAAATGATATTGTAATATCAGGGATAAACAGTGACTAAACGCAATTGCCTTTAACCTCCCAACCCTTAAAACAGGGCCGGTATATAAACGGGGATTACCCGATCATATCGAATTTATAATAAAGTAACCATTATAATAAACGGTTACATATCAGGGGTATTGCTACCCCTGATATGATTTAATTTAATTAGTCGAGAGCAAGTGCTGCGTACTCAACTGTCTTACCATAGAAGGTAAAGAATGTAAGCTTATCTAAGCCGTCAATTGCATTATCCTTATTATAGTCACAGTAGAGATCATAAGCGTTTGAACCGCCGGAAAATGCAGTGTAGAATGTAAGCTTATCCAAGCCATCAATAACACCATCACCGTTGTAATCACAAATACATACAGGAATTTCAACATTTGAAATATCTGCTGTACCGGTGAGTGTTACGGTTCTGTCAATAGTTACATTTTCTCTATGAACAGTAAGTGATGTTGTACCAACTGGAACAGTAGCAGTGAATGAACCGTCAGCTGCCGAAGTAGCAACTACTTCGCCGTTTGCGATAACATCAATTCCTGCAACACCTGTTGATGATTCAGTACCGTCAACATTTGCTGCAATAAGAACCTTACCGCTTACAGTGATTGTATCAGCTGCTGCCTGCTTAACTGAAGGAGCAATTGTAACATCGCCGTCAACCTTATATTCATAAGGGAATGCATTAACTGTTACCTTTTCACCGTTGATTGTAAGTTCATTAACAACTTGGTAACCTTCAGCTGCCTTAACATCAATTGTGATTGTTGAGCCGGTTTCTACTGAAACAGGAGCTGAGTAATCAACACCATTGATTGTTACAGTAGCACCTTCAACAGCATTAACTGTTACAGTGCTGTTTGTAGTTTCAGCAGGAGCAAGAGCAATCTCTGCAGCCTGAAGTTCTGTATCAACAGTGTAGATATTTGTAAGTGAAGCATCGTAGCCCTTCTTATCAGAAAGAACAAAGTTAGCTGGATCCTTATGAGCATAATCGCCGTGACCATACTGTGCAAGAGCAACTGCTGCTGCAAGAGCTCTGACATATCTGGTCCATGATTCTGCAGAGTAAGAACCATCGTTTACAAGCTTACCTTCAGCATCCCACTTACCAAAGCGAGGAGCGTTTGCGCCTGTTGTCTTTGAAACTGAAGCTTCAGTTGTTACAGTCTTACCGTCTTCAGCATAAACAGCCTTAGTAGCAGTAAGAGTTGAATAGATGTTGCCTGATGCACACTTAATTTCTTTTTCAAGCTGTGCACCCTGGTAACCACGCTCAACAGCTGCGCTTGCAAAGATATTGAAAAGTCTGGTATATTCAGCTACTGCTGCTGATGAAAGTGATGAATGAGTTACATAAGTGTAAGACTTTCCGTTGTCAATGCAGTTTTGTACAGTTGATGCTGCACTTGCAGGAGAAACGCCTAATTCCTTCTTAACTGCATCTTCAGTTTTAGCCTCTCCGGTAGCTTCATCAATTACCGGTTTGCCATCTTTACCTAAAACAACTTTATCATAATGATATTCAAGATCAACAGTAAAGTTCTTTTCAATGTTTCTGGCAATGTCAGTCATCTTAGAGAATGTTAAGATGTTAAAGTTTGTGTCATTAAGACCGGTTCTTGCAACAGAAATGTTTTTGAATGCATTATCTGCAGCCGGCTTAAGTGTATCATTCATAATGCTTGTTACATAGTTGATTCTATCAACAGCCTTTGCAACAGCACCACGGTTATCAACGATTGAACCGTCAGACTTAACTTCGTTAGGAACGATAGTATAATCTGTTACAGGGAACTTACATGACCAATCTTCATTTGAGTTAACCTTCTTGCCATCGGCATCACGGTATACATACTGAACCTGGTTGTAAAGAAGATTACCCTGTGCGTCAGTTGCCTGAGTTTCAGTAGGCATCTGGCAAGGATTACCATTTGTGGTAATAGCATTGTCCCAAGTTGTTTCATAAACAACTGAGTTAGCAAGATAGTATTTACCATCTGCATTCTTAATTACTTTGATTCCGGCTTGGTCTGTTGTACGAACGCTTCCATTATCATCAGAAAGAGCTAATGGTGAATAGATTGGCATTGTACCTGCAGCATCGAAGTAGTAAACGCCTTCAACACCGCCTACTTTACCTGAACCGTCAGCAAGAGCTTCGCCACCAACATAAGCGTTAGCCAAAACATCCTTTGGAATTGTATATTCTTTTCCTTTAGATGTTACTGTTGGAGCAGATTTTGTATAAGGAACATAAGCTAAATCGCCAAACTTTGATGTAACTTCTTTAGTTGTTGCTGTAAGATGAGTCTTATTGTTAATGCTCTGTGCAAAAGCAATTGTCATAGCAGATGACTTAATAGAAAGTACATTAAGAAGAGCCTGCTTAGCTTGCTCGAAAACAGCTGAGTTAGTAAAGTCTGAAGGCTTATATTGTGATACAAGTGATGCCAAATTATCATAAGCAGTATTCATACCGCTGAGCTGGCTGGTATCACCTACAAGGATAGTAAAGTGAGCATAAGCTGACTTAGAACCATTGTAGATACACATATCAACCGGATATTCGCCGCCTTGAATGTTGGTTTCACCATCATAACGGAACGGTTGAACTTCAAGAGCAGATGCATTTGGAATCTCCTTCTTCTCACTTTCAATGTAGAAACCAGGAACTTTGGTGTTACCCATTGAAACAATATTGAAGAGGTTATCGTAGTTAATCTGACCACCATTGTTCTGCAAATAAACTGATTCGTAAATATCACCGTCACCAACATGGTAACCTGCGATAATGTTTTTAGCAATAGCTTCAGAAAGAGTGTAAACTACATGAGTTCTTGTCTGAATAGCCTTAATATTTTCAGCTGAAGTACCATCCGGGTTAGTTTGAGCTTTAACTGCTTCGATTTCATCGCTTGTGTAACCCTTATAATAAGTAATTTTATCGCTGTTACCTGCTGTTGCTTCTGTTACCTGGTTACGGTTCCATTCACCGAATTCACCTGAACCAGGAGTAGTTTCAACACGGTAGTCATACATATTATACTTAAGAAGGTTACCGTTTGTCTTATCCCAAGCAGGGATAGCGTTTTCACTGGTGATGTTTACTGTTGTATAAGCAGCATTTTTATCATACTTTGTTACAACATTATTTGCATCAAGTGTGTTTGACTGATAATTTGAATCTTCATCATAGAAGTAGATACCGTCAACTGCTTTTTTACCGCCTAAAACCTTATTTCTGTTACTTCTATATCTGATTGAATATGTTGAAATATCAGCAAGGTTTGATGAATCAAGTACCATGTATTCAGGATAGTTAGCAAGAAGAGTATTATCCTTACTAAATGTAGATGTTGATTTTACATAAGCACCCTCAACACCAACTGTTTGATCAGCTTTATTTGTATCATGCAAGAACTGCTTGTTACTATTATACATAGCTTCTTTCCAACCTGTTGCGGTTGTCATATACTTATAAGCTGAAACATTGTTATCAGCTGCAACAACTGTGCCATCTTTAAGTACGATGTCGTATACAAACTGAACTTCAACTACATTTGATTCTCCTGCTGCTGAGTTGAAAGTAATAGGAAGTTTAGGTGTTACTATTGTTTCGTTCGGAGCAATAAGACCTGATTTAAGTTGAGATGTAATATCAGTTTTTTCGTTGTTACTGCCAATATAAGTTGCTGACTTAAGCTTGTAATAGTAACGAGAAAGTTGAACAAGCTGTCCATTAGAGATATATGCACGGTTAAGACCTGTGCAGTTATTTGTAAATGAAACTGTATCGCTGCAATCGCCGCCTGCTGTTGTCTTCATAGAAGGTGTAGCAAAGCTTGCTGAAGCAGTCTTAAGCTGCTGAGTTCCGATTGGAGTGATAGCTTCAGGAACGAAAGAGTTAACTGCTGAAAGAGCAAAGAAAATACCTCTCATTACTGAATCGCCATACTTGCCGGCATCACCCTTGGTGCTGTCTGCACCATAACCGGTGAATTCAACAAAGTTGCAAATAGCCTTTTGGATTGCACCAAGGTCAGTACCGCCGGTACCTGCAAGAGTGCCAACCTGAAGTAAATCATCAAATGGCTTGTTGTCACCGTTTGACTTAGGAACTACGGTTGTGAAATTCTGCGGCTGTGAAGAATAACGCTTACCGAGGAGACCGTTGATAAGGTCAGCAAGCAAATCATAAACAGTATTTACAAAACCTTTTGACTGAATCGGTTCAGCAGATACGATTGTGATAAGTTTGTAAACGAAATTAGATACACCACAGAAACCGCTGTCTTTCTTATCTGCAATATTAAGAATTGAAAGAACTACATCGTTCCAGATAAGGTCATGTGAATCGAACTTACCGTATTCCTTGCCTTGGAGTGTACCAAGAACAGGTAAGAACTTGTTAGCAATTTTATCAATATTTTCCCAAAGGTTATTTGTAAGAGCACTGTTACCGTTTTCATCGCAAATACCGAGAAGAGCTGCAACACCCATTGCTCTTTCACCTGAGTTAGTTGCCTTCTTCATTGAGTAATCTCCACCGTAGTAAAGAATTACTGAATTCAAGAGGTCAAAAATTGTAGCACTTGAATTAACAGGTTCGTTTTCTGTCTTCCAAGTTTTGCCTTTGTATGTTACAGGAACATATCCTTCAAGTACATATGCAACTGCATCACGAGCCATAGGAAGAATTGTACCTTCAAGTGTTGCGTTGATTGTACCGTCGGTTACTTTTACAAGTGATGAATAATCCTTATTAGGAAGTACGTATGATAAGTATTCTTTAAGGCATACATAAGCAACTGCTTCTGCATCCTTACAACCATCCCATTCTGCTGGGTGGATAATATCTTGAAGTTTGCCTGCACCAAGGTTAACCTGGCCGATACAAGCAACAAGCATAGGAACCATTGCTGATTCAAGATTTGCTTCTGAAAGAACAGCATCAGTACCGTTAGCATCATAGAATGCCTTGAGGATGTTAGCGTCAGTAGCATCTGCTGTGTACTGAACCATCTTAAGTGCATTGCCAACGAGTGTTGAAGTGATTTTCTTGATTGTTGCATCATTGATTGATTCAACACCGTCTGCCTTTGTAGTTTTAGATTTTGCCATTTCCGGACGAGTGCCGATAATGTTATCTCTTTGTGGGAACAAATCATTAACTGCTGCAACAAGTGCATCGTTAAAGCCTGCTACCATTGAACCGTAATTTGAATATTCATTTTTAAAGAAATCGTCAATATTCTTTGTTCCGGTTTGTGCAAAGTAAAGGTTGATAGGACCTGTTTGCATATTGAAACCGTAGTCAGCAAGAGGGCTGTATCTTAACTTAGCAAAGAGCTTTGTTTCATCAATATCTGACCACTTGCCTGTTGATGTTTCAGCAGCTGCACGGTCAAATGAAAGCTGTTCCTTAGCTTTTGCAATAAAGTCATCTGCTGATTTATCGCCATAAGCTTCGTAATTAGCGTCAGCCCATTCGTTAATCTTTGCCTGAGTATAGTTAGAAGCAATATCGCTTGAATTCCATTCACCCTTTTTGTCGAAATAATAATAGTATGCATTATCAAGATTTCTGTCACCCTGGGTGTTTACATGGAGAAGCTTGATTGAACCCTTGAGAACTGTATCCCAAGCAAGATCAAGTGCTGTATAACCTAATTTGAAAAGAGAATCGGTTGGCTTAAATGTAATCTTTGTTGTTTGCTCTGTTGCATAACCGTTTTTATCCGGATGTCCATAAGCAAAAAGAAGAACATTAAGCGGATTGCCGTCATCATCTTTAAATTCGCTTGAATATACAAGGTTAGGGTCATAACCGAGTTTAGCAGCGGCTGCTGCATAATCCGAGCCTGACTTATTCATTTCGGCCTTGATTTCAAGATAACGAGTAGCTGATGTATCCTGAATAGGCTTGAGTGAGCCATCTTCGTTCTTTTCATTATATTCTTGGTTATATGTAACGAGAACGCTTATCTTCTGAAGAAGCTCGGTAGAGAGCTTATCGAAAAGCTGGTCATCATATACCCATTGGGTTTTACCACTCTTGAAATCATTGATTTCATCCTGTGTATACCATTTTGTATAGTTGAAAATAAGCTGCTGAACAATGTTATATACAAGGTTTGTAGCATAACTTTCATCACTGAAGCCTAATGGACCTGCAAGAAGCTTGTAGATATTAACCGCACTCTTAAGAACACCGAGGTTGAAATCACCTCTTAATACCTGACCGAGTACATCCTTACCGGCATAGTCAGCTGAGTTGATTTGAAGAAGAGCAAGAGCTCTCTTAACAATCTCAGTTGATGAATAGTTTTCTCTTGTAACATGCCAGAAATTCTTGCTGGCATCACTTGAAGCTAATGATTTAAGCTGAATGTTACCTGCGTCACCAACATAACTACCATACTTAGAAAGAAGACCTGCAACACTCTCAAGTGTAAGCATTACATCATCAACGCTGTCAAGCTTAACTGTTAAGGTATATTTAATAATACCGAACGCGTTGATATTAAGATGCTTATTAGCGGCATCCCATGTCATATAAGCTGTAACGCTGGATGGGAGATTTGCAAGAAGGTTGTAAACTGTTGGAGCAACTGTAGGAAGCATAAGGTCCGCATAGTCAAGCAATGCTGTTGCGGCTTGTTCGTCAGAAAGAATATTCCAAGCAAGGTCGTTATATTCTAACGCATCATCTGTATACTGCTTTTCTGAACTAACAGGTGCAGCGCGAGCTGAAAATGCACATGTTAAGCAAGAAGCAGCCATAAGAACAGCCATAAACAACGCAAGCAGCTTATGGGAAAACTTTTTTGCTTTCGTTTTCATTTTTTACCTCCGTAAAATTTTAAAAAATTTAAAGTGAAGTGTTAACATATTGTGCGTAATGCCCGTCGCAATCTCTGACCATCAGGCAATCTGAATTAGAATGAAGGCTCATTACAAGCCACAGCATTAAATTGGCGCAATATGTGCTTTAAACACATTATAATTATTACATACGGCCACCCGAAAGTCAATAAATTAAACCTACAATCCTCATTTTTGTAACTTTAGCCAAAAACGACTTCGTTTTTTTGTCACTCTGCACAATTAGTTTACGAAAATTTTACAATTTGTTAATAATTTAAAGGAGAAAAATAAGCTTTTCACGGCGAGTAAAGCGACAATACTTTACACAATTTTTACATTTGTAAAGGTTTCAGGCTTTACATTTTGCGAAATTTTTAATGCACTTTTTCTCTGTTTTATTCGTTTTTCAGTTACTCTTAATAAAACCGACGCTTGTTAGACATAATTTCCGATTAAGTCCATTTACAAGCACTCCGTTGTCAAATTCAAAACACAAAATATGTTAAAATTCACAATAAATTCAAAATATGTTATAAAATTATTGACTTATTAGATTTTATTTGATATAAATATATTGTATTTGTTAATACGCGTGTGGATATCCTGCGCCTAAAAAGCAGTTTTTGTGTAGAAACTGTGTAATAAACAAATACTGCTCGGCGCATAATCCAAAATGCGTTACCATACGACAAAGTTCGTAAATCATATTGTAAAGGAGAGAAAATTTATATGAGAACGAGCAAAAAAATACTCAGCTTTTTCTTAGCTGTGGTAATGGTCGTGACCACTTGTTCAGTTGGATTTACTGCATTTGCAAAAAACAGTAATGACAACCCATTGTGGAACACTTCCAGCGTTAATGCTTCATCCGCATATAAAACCGTCAATGGTTTGGCAGATGAGCTTCCGTCCCTTCTCATGGGTATAGACGCAATTTCAAAAGTAGTCTATAACAAAGGGGCAATCAGTCTTGGTACAACTTCAGACAAGTTGACTAAAGACCAGAAAGAATCAATTAAGGAGAATACGACTCTTCCTGAGATGTTGCAGGCACTTCAGCCTACGCTTATCAATGCTGTCGGCAAAATGGCTGTATCTACAAGCCAATCGGAATTTGTCACAGACATTATTGGTGAATCATCATCAAATGTAAGCAATTATGACTACCTCAACAATTTCAGTGACGACATCAATTTCTTCCAGCTTGCAGGTATGTGCCATAAGCTCATTTATGACGGTGTAAGCAACATTTCTGCAAACAAAGAAACAAAGAAAGCACTTGAAGATATTCTTTATGGTGCAGGCGATCGCAACCTTGAGGGTAAAGCAATCAAAAAAATCACTGTTGACTCAACAGGTCAGCACAAGCACTACGTTAACATTAAATACAACACCAAAGGTTTGTGGTATTTAACAACATTAGTAGATTCAAATACTTCTACTAACTTTGATATTTCCGATGCTGTTGATAATATTTTGCCTGCAATTGCACAGCAATATGACGATCAAGTTGCAGATGGTAAAATCAAACCTGTTGAACTTTCTTCAATCACAGATATGTTGGACTTCAACGGTGACGGCGGAGATGTAAGAATAGGTGAAACATCTATGATGGCAAGCCTTTCACAGCTTAAATCCGCAACCTACACACTCACAGAAGATCAGCAGAAAACCGTAAATGAAGTATGCAGTTACTTAAACAATTACTATAAAGTTTTTGGTATTGATCTTAATGCCTCTGATGTTGCTGATTGTATTTACTATGCATATTCACCTCAATCAGATACTTTCACAAATATGTTTGGCGGTAACTTAGCAAGAACCATGCCTTACATTAGACTTGCTGTTGACGGCGGTGCAGATTTCAAACTCTCTGCTGATTCAGATTTCTTTAATGACCAATGGAACCCAAAAGTTACATCTCCTACCGGAGACCCATACACCATTGAATCAACCGGTATTAAAACTTTTAAAACTGTTGACGGATTATTATCACAGATTGAGCCATTCTTTGCTAAAGCTCTCGGATACGACAGTCTTGACACTGCAGTAAGCGAAATGCTCAGCAGAGATAGTGTATCCACAGATGCATTATCAATGTCATCTGTAAAGGATTATATCACAAGCCTTTATATCATATTATCATACGCTTCACTTGTTGATGATGTAAATGGCGGCGGACGACAAAACGCTCCTTATGCTCAATATATTTTAAAAGGAGCATTGGTTGACTTTAAAGGACTTAAACTTGAAGATATAAATCAAGCAGTTGATAAGGATATGCCTGCGGGCTTCAACTTCTACTGGCAAGACGGAGATGAATTCTTCCTTACAGATGATGAACTTGAGCAGATGTATTCAATTTTGAACTTGGTTGCTACTCAAGATAACAATTTCCCTGAAACAATAAACGGATATTTTGCTGACGGTAGTATGAAGTTTAATGATACAGACGGTTCTAAAACTTTCATTCTTCCTAAGAATCTCAGAGATACAGCCACTATTGAATATTTTGCTACATTCTTGAAGATGTACAGCAGAAAGAATAACAACTCTGATGCACAACAGCGTAACAAGGTTATCAACTTGTTTGCAGGTAACTGGATTAGCAACAGAAGCAATAAAACAAGTGATTATATTCAAAATGCTACTCTTTTAGATACTGAAAATTCAGATCCTAACACCGGTATTTATGCATACAAGCATACCGGCAATACTTATTCAAAAGCAGATTTAAATGAATGGGTTAAATATTCATATATGTCAACTCTTACATCTTATTTTTGCTCAAAAATAAGCACTGCGTCTGACGACTTAACTTATGATAACAATTCAATCAAATGTTCTTTGGATATTAGCAAGTTTATCAATGACTATGTTAAAGAACATCTTGATACAACAGGTGTAACTCTTACAGACGCTCAAAAGCAGCCTGTTATCAACAATGCACTTGCAGCTCTTTGTGGCAACGGTGGTACACAGCTTACAAATATAGTTCTTAACTCTATTATTTCCACATATCTCGATCCGAGTTCAACAATAGGAAATATTATCGACGGTGCTCTTGACGAACTTGCTTCAACAAAAATTGACCTTGTCAAAGCAACTTACAATATTTGGGCTAACCTTATTGAATCTCCGGTTGAAACAATATTCAATCTTCTTCCGCTTGTTGTTGTTCTTGTAAATGAAGTACTTGAACCGATATTCTTCAGTGCTAAATCAGGTGAAACCAAGCAAAACAATATGCTTTATAACTTCACACATGACGGTCTTCTCTATGACTTAACCGCTGATTACGGCTCATACATCGGTATTGACACACTTGCTTGGGACCTTAATGAAATGCTTCCATTGCTTATGCATTGGCTCAAGAATGACGGTTCTTATGACAAGATGGGCGGTACATATTGGAATAATGGTGCTGAAAAGAATTTCAAAATCACCAAATATACCGATTTATCAGGCGGACTTGATAAAATTACGACAAAGAATATTACAACAAGTACTGTTATCAGCAAACCGGCATATGTTACTAAATATGAAAAGATTGTTGACAGTAAAGGCAACGAAATCACTTCTAAAGTTGTAACAGAAAAGAAGACAAAAACAGAAGTGGATGAAAACGGTACTGCAAAGACAGTTGAATATACCGAAGATGTTACATACTATACATATAACGGTGTAACAAGCAGTGATATTTCAGTAGCTCTTGCAAAAGCTCCGACAAATGCTAAATTTACTGTTTACAGCAAATATGAAGCAAAAGTTCCTTACATCACAGGAATTTACATTGCCGATAAAGCACTTAGGGACGCTAAGCTCAGCGGACTTGATAAGGTTCTTAAGAAAGCATTTACAGATGATAAAGGCGTTCTTTCAGACACAAACGCTCAGCTTGCAACCGGACTTGCAGAAGTAATTAACGAACTTGCAGGATTATTTACAACAGCAGTTGACACTTATGTAAATACCCCATCACTCAGAAATCAAGTTAAGGGTAAAGATAACAACGGAAATATTGCTAACAGCGGACTTAACAACTTAATGGTTGCTATTCCACAGCTCTTCGATATTATGGAAGACCTTGGAGCAGATAAGTACGGTATCAGCAAAAATGCATGGACATACTGCTATGACGGTAAATTTAAAACTGAAGAAATTACAGTATCGGGTAAAACCTATACCGCTGTTTCTAACACAAAGGTAACTGAATTCAAGTCATATGCTCAAAATCCTGATTCAACAAAGATTTTTGATACTTTCGTTGGTATCTTTGTAGAAGATTGGCTTGATGCAATCCTCGGTCTTGCAAACAATGTTATTGATTCAGACAACAGTGCATTTGCAAAGAACCTTCCTATCATTACAGGTGTTCTTCAGTCAATCGGCGGATTTGGCGAAACAAGCGCACTTACAGACTTGTTTAACAGCATTTTCCAAATCACCCGTGAAAGCAAATACAGCTTTACATTTGAAAAGCAGTCAAGCGGATTTGTCGGACTTGATAAAGACAATGCTTACTTCCTTATCACTAATATAAGCAAGCTTGTAGATGTAATTCAAAGTCTTGTTAAATCATTTAAGAAGACTGACAATACAAATAAAAATACAAATAATAATACAACAACTGCTCCTACACAGGCAGTTCAAACTTCTAACTCATCAGTTGACATTTCAGCGTATAAGAGCAAAGATGTTAAGAGTGTTGACAGCACAATTGAAAAGCTTGATAAAGCATTGTCATCTCTCCTTGCTGATTCAAGAATCAATGGCTATTCAATCAACAAAACAAATAATATTATTGTCGGCGTAATTTCATTACTTTCAAATTACATCGGTGCTAACTCAGCAAATGCAGTAATAGATTTACTTAATACCTATTTATATTACCTTAACGGTGAAGATTCACGCTCAGCTGATTCTAACGGTAATGTTAACCCTAAGGATATCTACACAAATGAAGGACTTACCACAGTAGTAGTAAGAACTTATGCACTCATTGAATCACTTGTTGCAAACCTTACTGATAAGTACGCTTATTCATACACAGGTGCAAACAATGTTTCAGCTAAATACAATCTTATCAGCGAAGCAGTTAACGGACTTATTTCTCCTGACTCATTAGCTGTAAGAATTAAAGACACAGATATTAAGAATGCCAGCGGTAAACTTAAGAAGCTTGCAAGCTGGAGCGATGCTGTTAATGACAACGGAACACTCAATGTAAGCATTAACTGGGGTGTTTCAGCCGGCAACAGAGATGAGTTTATGAATGGTCTTTCAACATCACTCAGACTTCTCACATCTATTATCGGCGTACTTCTTATTGACACAGGCATTTACGAAAATGCACTTTATCCGGTTCTTAATACAATCGCAGTAAAAACAGGCATCACAGTTGATACTCCTGAAAAGTTCGCTGACAAGAGCAATCCATACCGTGATGAAGTATTTGTAGGAATTGTTAACCCAATCGTTGCATTACTTGACAAATTCTTTGAAAAACCTGTAACTACATTGTTGAACCTTGTATCGGCTATCGGTGTTATATTAGATGACACAACAGCTCCTACACTTGCTTCAACAATTGCAAACGCCGTTAAACCTATTTCAAATGAAGTTAACGGACTTGCAAAAATCCTCAGAATAAGCAATGGTACTCTTGGTGCAACATCACCTACTCTTGCTTCATTCCTTGAAAACATTGCTACTAAAACATTCGGTAAATTGGTAACAGTTAATGATAAGCAGGAAATCGGTATTGAAGTAAAGGGATACCTTCTTTCAGGTAATAATATTATACCTATTATAAATACACTTCTTGCTAAAACAGGCATTAAGCTTAATAACATTAACTGGAATGCACTCGGCAAAACAGCTTCTCCTGCTCAAACACTTCTTTATGTTCTTGATTATGTAATTGAATTCGTAAAGACAAACAATAATCTTACCACAATCATTCAGTTGATTATGGGCAACAACAAGATTAGCAAGGGAATTCAAAAGCTTATCAAGTACATCGAAACAGGTAAGCTTGACGCTATGGGACTTCTTAAAGTTATCGGCAAGCTTCTTGACTTCACTCAGTCACCAACAGAAGTTTACTGGACTTATAAGAATTACAAGGGTACATCATTAAACTTTAAGTATCCTGACGGAATTACAGCTTTTGATGCAAATAACGCTGTTTCACAGCTTGACACAGCAGTTGATGCAGTTATGGCTCTTCTCGCCAACTTCGGTGTAGTTAACGCATCAAATCTTAAGAGCATTGTCAGCGGATTGGCATTTACAAACGCTAACCTCACATCTCTTGCAAAGGCACTTTACGGTGCGCTTGATACCAAGAAGATTTCACCATATCTCAATATGGTAGGCATTGCAGTATCACCAAAGGGTGTTGCTAATCTCCTTGTAGATAAGAGCTATGGCAAAACTTACACTTCAGCAGCCAACACACTTAAGAAGGCAAAGAGCTGGAAGAAAGTTAAAACAATTAACTGGGGCTTCAAAGATGGTTCAGCAAAGGCAGAACAGGGCTTTATCAATGCTCTTGCAGCAATCCTCCGTCCTGTAAACAGCGTTCTTGCTGTATTCCTCAATGAAGGAAAGATTGACCTCAGTAATATCAATATCAAGAAGGCTTCAACTTCATTTGATATTAAAGACAGCAACGGTAAAGTAACAAGCAAAGTTGCACTTACTTATATGCTTAAGAAAGGCGTTCTCACTCTTACCCTTAAGGATGATATGAACCCTGACTCCAAGCTTTCAACAATTAAGCTTGATCTTAATGCTCTTAATGTAGGCGTTAACGGTATTAACGGTTATGAAGGCGCAATTGTTCCTCTTCTTGATGTTCTTCAAGTAAGCAACAGCAAGATTAAAACATTTAAGCAGTATCAGAAAGATTGCAAGAAGGCTAAAGATAATGTAATTCTTGATGTTCTCAATCCTCTTATGAGCTTTGTAGATACACTTCTTGATAAGCCATTTGATACACTCACATCTGTTCTTCCAAACCTTGCATACTTTATTGATAACAACGGCATAGGCCAGTTACTCGATAATCTCCTTGCTCCTGTTACAAACATTCTTAAAACTGCTAAATCAGCAGGTGTGGATGTTGATAAGATTCTTACAATGGTACTCGGCAAGGACCTTGGCAAAGTTGTTACAAACGCACTCAAGGTTAAAGGTGTTAAGCTTAACATCAAACTTGCAAACCTTAAGTCTTGCAACATTCAAGATATTGTAGTTCCTCTTCTTAACTCATTACTTAAGAAGACCGGTATTAAACTTCCTGAATTTAAGTGGTCAACAATCGCATCACACGGTAAGGTTGTTACATCTAAATCAATGGTTAAGAATGCCGAAGGCAAGTTTACAAATAAGGAAGTAATTGCTGATAAGGGCGAAGTTCTTGTTGCAGTTCTCCGTTATATTGCAGATACTCTTGTTAAGAACTCAAAATCTATCAAATCACTTATTACTTCAATTAAAGCTATTAAGAGTAATGATATGCTCAAATCTATCATCTCAACTGTATTCACTACAATCGGCCTTGCTGATAAGGATGATATTGTACGTGCAGTATTCTACTTCTTAACAGGCGAACCTACTAATGCATTCTGGGATTACACAGCTTATAAGACAGGTTCATATGACTTCTCTTATCCTGAAAGTGTTGATGTTGACTTCCTTAAGAATCTTCCTCCAATGCTTGACGGACTTGTAGGCGGTTTGGTTGACGGCGGTCTTACCAAGTTAATCGGCGGTCTTATCTTCAAGGATGACATTATTAACTCACTTCTTACCGGACTTTACGGTGCAATTGAAGGTGTTAAGGTTGGCGACGGTTCACTCGTTTCTCTCCTTGCACAAACTAACATTGACTTCTCAACAAGCAATGTTGCTAAACTTCTTACAGATGAATCTTACGGTCAAACTTATGCTGCAAATGCAAGCGTAATCGCAAAGGCAGGTTCATGGTCAAAGGTTAACACAGCATCACTTAAGTGGGGTGTTAAGGATGCAGATACATTCTTCCACGCACTTGTTGCAGTTCTCCGTCCTATCTACGGCGTACTCGATGTACTTCTTAATGATGCATCACTCGGAATCTTTGACATAGTAAGAATTCCTGGTTCAAACGGTTATACATCATCAATCGTTCCTCTTATGGAAGCATTCTCAATGTATAACATCAAAACTCAGTATCAATACAGAGAAGATATAAACGAAGCTTACGATAATATTCTTCTTGATATTATCAATCCTCTTTGGGATAAGGTTGAGGATATACTTAATGCTCCTCTTGAAACATTGTTTGCAATGCTTCCAAACCTTGCACTCTTCATTGGTAATGACGGACTTTGCCAGATTCTTGACAACCTCCTCACTCCGATTTCAGCTCTTGTTGATGCTATCAAACCAATAGTTGATCTTAATACTCTCTTACCTGCACTTCTTAAGGCACTTAAAGTTGACCTTAATGCAATTCTCGGTAAGATTGGCGTTACAAACTTCTCTCTTGACATCTATGACCTTAATGCAACACTTAAGCCACTCCTTGGCGGTGACGCTATTATTCCTCTTGTAAATAATATCCTTGGTCTTATTAAGATTAAGGGCACACCACTCGGAATTAAGCTTAATGACGTAGATTGGTTGAAGCTTGCAAGCCACGGTAAAGTAATTACAGACACTTCACAGGCTGCTACATACGGTGCAAGAATTTATATTGAAGGTGATTCATCAGAAACACTCATTGCAGTACTCGGCTACTTAATCGAAACTGTTAACACAGGCGATAACTTCAAGAACATAAGTGATCTTATCACAGGTCTTGTAGGCGGTAACGAAACTGTATCCGGAGTTGTTAATCAGGTTCTTCCTGTTCTTCAGGGTGATACTGATACAGTTATTGCTTCTCTTGTAGACCTTCTTCAGACAATGGCATAAACATAAAGTTTTAGCCGAAATAAAAATTAGGGGCAACTCCTTTTGGAGTTGCCCTTTATTTTTTTATATTTATATTATCTTTTTATATTTATAAATAAAAAATCTTGTATTACCATTAAAAATAAGATATAATATCAAATGAATTATATCTTTTACTTGGTGGTGATGTTATGCTTCTCGGCAAGGCAGCCAAAGGAAGAGTTGTTAAACCTATAAATTCTGTTGACGAAAGCGGTTATGTTTATCCCTTAAATGTAGTTGAAATTAACGGACATAAAAACCAATATGCTTTTGTAATGGGAGTAACTCACACAGTATGCAATTTTGACGGTAGAATTATTGCAGCACTCATTCCTAAAGACTCTGAGAACAAAAATTTAAAAACTATGTGGATTATGGCGTCACGCAGTTCACGCTATATAAATCAAGACATTTTACAGGTTATTGATGTTGAAAACGATTTTCCGCAATATAACCTCGTTTGCTACTATGAATCAAGTGCCGGCGCAGTTGTATATAGGTCAATTAAAGGAAAGCTTCGTTATCTTCTTATTAAAAACAAACGCTCGGCAAATTGGGGATTTCCTAAAGGCCATCTTGAAATGGGCGAAACAAAATATGATGCAGCAAAAAGAGAAGTGCTTGAAGAAACAGGGCTTCATATCCGTATTCAACTTGGATATGAAGGAATATCAAAATACAAGCTCAGAAATAATGTTGATAAAAAAGTTTCAATCTTTGTTGCAACTACCGATGATATGCGAACCATAGTTCAGGAAGAAGAAATTGATGACTTTATGTGGCTTGCTTATGACCAGGCAATTGGCTTTTTATCATTTGAAAATGATAAAAAAATATTGCGTGAAGCAGTTGATTTCTTACTTAAAAACAATCTTATTGTTACAAAAGATATTCCTCTGCCGCAAGATGTTCAAAAAGAAATGGAAATAAAAGAGAAACTCAGGCAGGAAAGAATAGCACAAATGGAAAGGCAAAAGCAATTTACCCCGCCACAGAAAAGCAAGCAACAAATAAGATATGAAAATTATAAGAAAAAGCAAAAACAAAAATATAAAGAAAATCTAAAAAAAAGCAAATAATAAAACCACAAATCTAAAGGAGAAATAATTTATGGTTCAGGAACTTTGTAGAAATTTGCAGGAATTTTTAACCTCTCACGGAATACCTGATTGGCTTGTTGTATTTATAATTTCACTCTGCCCTATATTAGAATGCAGACTCGGTATGTTCACGGCAATCGTGCTGTTGCAGATGAACCCATTTGTTGGCTTTATTATCAGCTTTTTAGGTAACATATTGCCTATTCCTTTTATACTTCTTTTAATAAATTGGATTTTTGACTTATTAAAAAAAGTTCCGGGCATAAATAAATTCGTTTATTGGCTTGAAGATAAAACATTAAAAAAGAGAGATAAAATTGATAAATACGGTATTTGGGGGCTTCTTATTTTTGTGGCAATTCCGCTTCCGGGTACAGGCGGATGGACCGGCGCACTTCTTGCTTCCCTCCTCCATCTTGATAAGAAAAAGAGTTTTATTGTAATTTCACTCGGTGTGTTCATTGCAGGCCTTATTATTACGTTATTAAGCCTTGTAGTAGGTAATGCAGTATTTAACTGATATGGATAAGGAATATAAAGCACTTATCAACCTTTGCAAAAATTATATTAACAATAACGCCTTTATTTTCGATACAAGCGTTGATTACAAAAAAATTTACAGATATGCAAAGGTTCATAACCTTTTGGGAATTGTTAACTGTGCGGTTGCCAATGCTGAAAATAAAAATGATATATCGCCAAAATTTAAAAATGCGGTTGAAAACAGCTTTTTTGATTTGATATACCTTGCAAACCTTCAATCGAATATGCTCAAAGAAGTGAAAACGCTTCTCAAAGCTTCTGAGGTGCCGTATATCGTGTTTAAAGGCGCGGTGCTTAAACAGAGCTACCCTGTGCCTGAAAGTCGCGCTATGGGCGATATAGACATACTTATTAAAGAATGTGACCGAAACAAAGTGAAAAAACTTCTCATATCAAATGGTTTTGACTGCATTAAGCAAAATGGGCCGGTATATAACTATGTTAAAAACAATGTTTTGTTTGAAATTCACACAAAGCTTATAAACCATTATGATAAAGAACCTTTTTGCAATGCATTTGATTATGCCGCATTTGACGGATTTGAGGGAACATTTGATAATAATTTTCACTTTGCATATCTAATTGCACATACAGCACACCATTTCAAATTTTACGGTGCGGGAATTAAGCTTATTGTTGACCTTGCAATTATGCTTAAAAATTCAAACATTGATTTAGTACGGGTTTTTGAATATTTAAAACCCGTAGGCCTTGAAACATTCGGCAAAACAATGCTTAATGTTTGCAACAATTTTTTTGGGTACGGTGTCAATTACAATATTGATACAAAAGAAGTTGAAGAATATCTTTGCAACTGCGGTGCATTTGGCAATGATAATGAAAATAACGGTATTGCCATTGCAAGAAAAGAGCTTGAAAAAGGTAGAAAAGCTTCATCTTTTATGACAAAGCTTCGCCTGCTCTTTCCGCCGTATAAAAAGCTTAAAGATATTGATTATATAAAATTTATTAACGGTAGGCCTTGGCTTATTTTGTACGCTTGGGTGTATCGAATTATTTATAATTTTAAACACAAAAAAGAATTTATGCTAAATGCAGTAAATTCGCTTGATGATGAAAAGACGTATATTTTAGCTCAAAAGGAGCTTGAGATGTTTAAGGAGATAGGTTTAGAATGAAGTACATTGCTATAATTTTAATTGCTGTTTTGTTGGTATTACTTGTTTTATTCGTTTCTTGGTTTTTGAATATGAAAGCTAACGGTAAATGTCCGATATGTGCTTTAAAGAAAGTATTTATTCCGACTTCGCTCACCATTGACATCAGCGAAGAAGAGGATTATTCAAACGAGGTTGCAAAAACGCCGCCGATGGGATGGTCAAGCTGGAATACATTCAGAAATAATATTGATCAAGATATAATTATGCAGACAGCCCATGCCATGAAAGACAGCGGCCTTGCAAACGCAGGATATGAATTTATTAACCTTGATGATTGCTGGCAAAGCTCTCTTCGTGACAGCGATGGTAAATTGCAGGGTGACCTCGGCACTTTCAGCCGCGGTATACCTAATCTTATTAAAGATATTAACTCGCTCGGCTTAAAGGTAGGGCTTTATTCATCAAACGGTACACTCACCTGTGAGGATTTGCCTGCATCACTCGGCAATGAAAGGCTTGATGCCAAAACGCTTGCATCTTGGGGATGTGAATTTTTCAAATATGATTTTTGCCACCATGACAGAATAAGCGGTGACTGCCCGGCGATTGAACATATAGAAATTACAAAGCAAAAAAGTGCATTTGAGCTTGATTTAAGGCCGGAGGACGCGCAGTTTACCGGAAGAGCAAAGATTATTAAAATGCCCGATGTGCCAAGCAAAAAGGCTATCGGATTTATTAGCCACGGTTCAGGCTCGGCAAGCTTTGATTTTGATGTTGATACAAAGGGTGAATATGTATTAACCTTTGTTTTCCATAAATCAAGAGCAAAGAAAAAGCAGTATATGCAAATTGATATTAACGGCAAAATGCATGAACTTTTCTTCCCTGAAACAAAAGGTTTCAGCCCTTTGGGAAGGCAGCAGATTGTGGTTGAACTTGCAAGCGGCACAAACCATATGACAATCAAAAACCCTATTGTAACTAATATTGATTCATCTTTTGTTCAATATAAGCGTATGGGTGACGCACTTAAAGAAGCTACGCAAATGTGGGCAAAAGTTACAAGAACACCGGAAAAGCCTATAACATTTTCAATATGCGAATGGGGTACTGCACGCCCATACATTTGGGGCGCAAAGGCAGGTTCAATGTGGCGCACAACACCTGATATTATGCCTAAATGGAGCAGCATTGTTTGGATATATAACCGCACATTAAAGCTTTACAAATATGCGGGTGCGGGCCACTGGAATGACCCTGATATGCTGGAAGTCGGCAACGGAAATCTTGACGATAATGAAAACAGAGCGCATTTTTCACTTTGGTGTATGCTTGCCGCTCCGCTTATGCTCGGCAATGATATTAGGCAATTTGTAACAAACGGTATGCCTGATAAAGAAAATAACACGCTCAAAATAGTTACAAACAAGCATATGATTGCAGTTGACCAAGACGCTCTCGGCAAACCGGCAAAAAGGATTAAAAAAGAAAGCGGAATTGATATTATTGCAAGGCCGCTTGCAAACGGTGATGTTGCACTGTGCTTGTTTAACACAAAATCTTCCACAAAAAGCGTAAGCTTCAAGCTTGATGAACTTGTTAAAGACAAGTATTTGGGTATTGAAGAAGTACCGACAGGATATGAACTGCACGACTTGTGGACTGACGAGCGCACAACCGGAACTACTATTTCGGCATCTATACCTAAACATTCAACGGTAGTTTACAGAATCAAACCGGTAAACGAATAATACTACATGCAGCAACCCCCACGATTAAATCTTAATCGTGGGGGTTATATTATTTGCTTCTTTTTTTAAAATCCTGCTTAACATTCTCGCTCCAATTTTTTGAAAGCGTTGTACTTTGCCTTACGCAACTTACCGCATTGTTTACCGCTTCGTAAACATTTGCAGTGCCGATACTGTCAGGGCAATAATCAACTGTGCAATCTTCATCGAACCCAAAATTTCGGGCAGTTTCAACTGAATCAATATTTGCACCTAAAAAAATAAATTCCCATTCGTATTTATTTTTTTGCTTTTCCACCATATTTTTAACCTGATTGGAATTGTATTTCCTGCTTGCATTTTCAAATCCATCGGTAATAACCACAAAAAGTGTTTTATTCGGCACATCGCTTTTTCGCGCATATTTGTGAATATTACTAATATGATGTATTGCACCGCCTAAAGCGTCAAGAAGTGCTGTACAGCCGCCCACACAGTATTCATTTTCCGTCATAGGCTTAACATCTTTTATATCCTGCCTGTCGCAAATAACACTTATCTCGCTGTCAAAAAGAACAGTTGAAACAAAGCATTTTTCCTTATCAGCCTTTTGCTTTTTAAGCATAGAATTAAGCTTTGAAAGTATTTCCTTAACATCCCCGTTTAATCCGAGATGGCTGGTTACGTTCTTATCTATTTCCGCGTCGTCTACGTCAATATGTATTATATTGCAGTTTCTAACGTAAACGTCCTTGTTTCCCGTCGCTCTGTCGCTGAATCTGGCGCCCGCGGCAATAACCAGATCCGCTTCGGCCTGAGCCATAGATGACGCGTAATGTCCGTGCATTCCCTGCATTCCGAGGAATCTCGGATTTGAACATGGAACGGCGGAAACGCCCATCATACTGCATCCGATCGGAGCGTCGATAAGCTCGGCAAATTCCATGACCTCGCTTCCCGCGTTTCCTGAGATTATACCGCCGCCGCAGTAGATATAGGGCTTGCGTGCTTTGGCTATCATTTCCGCGGCAATTTTAAGCTGCTCGTCGCTTGCTTGGGGATTTTTATAAGGCTCGAACGGCTTTTTATTTTCAAACTCTGTCGTGGCTATCTGAACGTCCTTGGGAACGTCTACCAGAACAGGTCCGGGACGTCCCGATTTTGCTATCCTGAAAGCTTCTCTCAGCGTATCCGCAAGCTCGTCTACGTCCTTTACAATATAATTGTGCTTTGTTACCGGCAGGGTAACTCCGCAGATATCAACCTCCTGAAAACTGTCTCTGCCCAGCAGACTGCACGGAACGTTGCCGGTTATTGCGACTACCGGAACAGAATCCAGATAAGCGGTCGCTATTCCGGTTACAAGGTTTGTGGCTCCCGGACCGGACGTTGCAAGAACGACGCCTGTTTTTCCGGTTGATCTTGCATAGCCGTCCGCGGCGTGAGCCGCGCCCTGCTCATGGGCCGTTATTATATGCTTTATGCGGTCCTGATTTTCGTAAAGAGCGTCGTATATATTTATAACCTGACCTCCGGGATAGCCGAAGATACAGTCGCAGCCCTGTTCTAACAGAACCTCGATTATAATCTGTGAACCTGATAATTTCATAAGTAAAATCCTTTCGATAAAAATATGTTAAAAAGCCTGCGGAAATCTTTACCGCAGGACTGCTGAGTATATCTAAAATAAAAATAAATATAGCAGGTGAAACTCAGACTCGGTAAATCGCCGGCTCTCCCGGCATAATAATCAAGCTTGAAGCGGAAAACACTTCGGCAAATCTATTCACATTTATTTTAATCATCCGGGAAAACCTCCTTTAATCCTATTTTGAATACTATTAAATATATCACGATTAAATAAAAGTTTCAATAGATAATTTTATTTTTGTAGAATTTGAACATATAAATCACGGGAAATCATGCCGTCGGTTAACGGTTTAACAACAATCGAACGGAAAAATTCAGCCGCGGAAGATTCAAATCATTAAAATTATACCACAATTCAGATATTATTTCAATATACCGGAAGAAAAAAGGTATAAAAAAGATTTACATAACAAAAACAAACTGGTATTTTCAGCCTTGACATTATCTTTACAAACGGGTATACTATTAATGAATTGTTCAAAGACATAAGGGGAGGATATTATGCCCGCTGACTATTCGGTTCTTATGGCGGTTTATGCCAAGGAAAAACCGGAAAACCTGCGTGAAAGTATAAAAAGCATGGTAGAACAGACTGTCGCGCCGAACGATTTCGTTATTGTCTGCGACGGTCAGCTTACCTCTGCTCTTTATCTTGTTATAGACGAATTTAAGGAAAGATATCCTTATATCAACGTAATCTACTCTGAAAAAAACAGAGGACTGGCCGCGGCTTTAAGCAATGGTCTGAATTACTGCAAAAATGATATAGTAGCAAGAATGGACAGCGACGATATAGCCTTTCCCGACAGAATGAGGCTTCAGCTTGACGCTTTCAGGGAACAGGGCGCGGATATAGTAAGCGGTACTGTGACGGAATTTGAAGGGGATATAAGCAACGCTCTTGCTGTCAAGGAGCTTCCCGAAACACCGGAGGAAATAAAAAAATATGCCGGCAGGAGAAATCCGTTTAATCATCCCTGCACAGCGTTCCGAAAGCAGCAGGTTTATGTGTCCGGAGGATATATGGAGTGCCGCTGGTTCGAGGATTATTATCTTTGGCTTAGAATGCTCCGCCGCGGCTGCAAGGCGTATAATATACGTCAGCCGCTGCTTTACATGAGAGCGGGAAGAGGTATGTACGGCAGGAGAGGCGGTCTTGATTATACGATAGCGGCTTTGAAATTCCGCAGGAGAATATACAGAGAGGGATTTTGCGGATTCGGTGATTTTTTAGCGGCCTGCGCCGCACATATAGCGGTCGGACTTGTTCCCAACAGGCTTCGCATATTTCTTTATTCGAAATTTCTGAGAAAGCGGAGGGATAAATGAGCTTTTTAAGAATGGCTCCGAGAAGGATATGGTCCTTTTTGAATATCGTCAACAGCGTTGTTCCCAAAAATGAAAGAAAAATATTTTTATATTCTAACATGGGCTTCCGCGACAATATCAGGGCGGTTTACGATTATCTTATTGAAAACGGCTATAACAGTCGTTTTAAGATAATATGCAGCCTTGACGACAGAGCCGTTGTAAAACGGGAAAAAAACGTTAAGCTTATAAACAACCTCAGGGGACTTTTCAGCTTTTTTACCTGTAAATATGTTTTCTACTGCTTCGGGAAATATCCCGTAAAGCCGAAAAGAGGGCAGAAGGTTTTTAATCTCTGGCACGGCATGCCGCTTAAAAGAATAGGAAATATGCTTCCGGGATATGAAAAAACCGATTATAATTATTTTACCGGAATATTGTGCACCTCCGAGTTTTTCCGAGATATAATGAAAAAAAGCTTTAGCTGCGACGACGGTCAGATCATAATCTGCGGGCAGCCCAGAACTGACGAAATGATAAAAAGCGCGTCTGTAAAACATTCAGACGGCGACAGACTTCTGCTCTGGCTTCCCACCTTCCGTCAGGGGCATGCGGACGAGCTTGATATTCTTAATCCGGAACAGTTTAAACGCCTTGATTCCCTCTGCGGCAAATACGGCTGGAAAGTGACGATCAAGCTTCATCCGCTGTCGGAGTCCTCGCCGGACAGGTTAAGAAAATTCAATAATATAAGCGTAATAGATCAGGAAACCTTTGAAAAAAACGGCGTGGGACTTTATTCCCTGCTCGGAAGGGCGGACGCTCTGATAACCGATTATTCGTCGGTTTATTTTGATTATCTGCTTCTTGACCGTCCTATCGGTTTCGCGGTAGGCGATATGAAAGATTATGAAGGAGAGCGCGGCTTTACAGTGGATAATCCGTATGACTATATGCCTGGCGAAAAGTTTTCAGACGGCGAGGGAATGCTGGAGTTTGTACGTTCTGTTTTCAGCGGCATAGATCCTTACGGGGCAAAGCGAAGGGAAATGAACGATATTTTCAATAAATATCAGGACGGTCAAAACTGCCGCAGAGCTGTCGAGGCTGTCGGAATAAGGTAAACTAGATGAGTATAAAGGAAAAAATAAAGGAAGTTGCGTTCTTAAAGAAGCTTTTAAAACGACTTTATCTTAAAATCAGGTCGGATAAATTCGTTAAGCTTTCTCAAAGGGAAAAGACTGACGCCAAGCTCGTGGTTTTCGAATCCTTTCAGGGCAGAAGCTATTCGTGCAGTCCAAAGGCTATATACGAGTATATGCAGAAGGCTCCTGAATTTGCGGATTACCGCTACGTTTGGGTTTTCCGTGATATTAAGTCTCATGGAAGCTTTGCTGAAAACACAAGTCTTGTAAAATTTGATTCTGATAAAGCGTACAGGGCGTATGCCCGGGCGGGCACATGGATAGTTAATTCAAGGCTCAGGGATTTTATCTTCCCCAGAGCGGATCAGCGTTATATACAGTGCTGGCACGGTACTCCGTTTAAAAAAATAGGCTGCGACATTGAAGCGGCGGGAAACGCAACCTCTACGGTTGACGAAATCCGCAGGGAATATACAAAAGAGGCGGAAAAAATAACCGCTATGATCTCACAGTCGCCATTTTGCACTCAGAAGCTTATATCGGCTTTTAATCTGGACAGGCTTGGCAAAGAAAATATTATATTGGAAACCGGATATCCGAGAAACGACGAGCTTTTTAATTACAGCGGAGAAAAAGTTGAAAGAATAAAGGAAAGCTTTAATATACCGGAAGATAAGCTTGTGATTCTTTATTGCCCTACGTTCCGCGATAATCAGTTCGGCGGCGCGGGCTACACCTTAAAGCTTTCAATGGATTTTGAAAGCCTGCGTCTCAAATGCGGCGATGATTTTGTTATACTTTTCAGGGCGCATTATTTTGTGGCGGATAATTTTGATTTTGAAAGGTTCGGAGGCTATGTGCTGGACGCGTCCGATTATGGAGACATAAACGATCTGTATATTATAAGCGATGTTCTGATAACCGATTATTCAAGCGTTTTTTTTGATTATGCTAACTTGAACAGACCGATGCTGTTTTATTTATATGACGTAAGCGAATATATGACGAGAATGAGAGACTTTTATTTCGGTACCGCAATGCTTCCGGGCTTTACGGCTCAGACGCAGTCAAAGCTTGAGGAATGTCTGAAAATGGTTTTGAACGATCTGAGAGCCGGAGGAAACGGGCTATTAAAATATGAATCGGTTCTGAAGGCCTTTAGAAAGAAATTCAATCCATATGACTGCGGAAGCTGCGCTAAGAAGGCTGTAATCGAAATATTCAAATAAACCGGAGATGATAAAATGGTAAAGAGAAAAACGCGTTTCGGATTGACTGAGATAGTTTCCGAACACAGAGGACAGTGGAAAAAAATATGGATGCTTGCGGTAAACGATCTTATAAAAAAATACAAGGGTTCCGTTATGGGACCTTTATGGGCGCTGATTAAACCGTCGTTTACGCTGTTTATATTATGGTTTGCCTTTACTGTGGGAATAAGAAACAGCGGGATGGTAAGCGGCTATCCGAGGTTTGTCTTTATGCTTTCAGGATATATTCCGTGGTTTTTTATAAATGAGGAAATCGTAGGCGGATCCCGTTCTATCAGAAACAACAGTCAGTTTGTGACGAAGCTTTCCTTTCCAGTATCTAATATAATGACCTTTAATGCGCTTGGTTTGCTGATTGTCCACATAGGCATGTGCGTTATAATGTATATTATGCTTATATTTATGGGATACGGACCGTCCGTTTACAATCTTCAGTTTTTCTACTATATGCCGATGATGTTCCTGTTTCTGCTGGCTCTTTCTTGGGCGACGGCGCCTCTGAGCGCGTTCAGCAGGGATTTTGAAAATCTTATTAACTCAATTATGACCGGTCTTTTCTGGCTTTCAGGCATATTCTGGAACACATATGAGGTGCAGAGCAGAATTTTAAAAACGGTTATGTATTTTAATCCGCTGAATTATTTTATAAACGGTTACAGGAAATGCTTTCTTTACCATGAATTTATTTTCGACAGCAATTACACTACGGAAACCCTTGTATTCTTTGCGGAGTTTCTGCTTATTATCTTCTTAGGCTCGCATTATTACAGAAAGCTTAGAAAAATCCTACCCGATGTTCTTTAAAATAACAGCAAAAGGAGCGGCAGTCATGAGCAAAACCGTAATAAAGTTTGAAAATGTCAGTAAAGAATATTTTCTTTATAAAAATGAAAAAGCAAGATTCAAGGCTATTTTCAACAATAATAAGGGCGTCAAGCGCCATAAGGTATTGGACGGCATTTCATTCGAGATAAAAGAAGGAGAATCAGTCGGAATAATAGGCAAAAACGGCGCGGGAAAATCGACTCTGCTGAAAATGATAACCGGCGTGTCCTTCGCAACCTCCGGAGATATATACGTAAACGGCAAGGTGGCGGCGCTTTTAGAGCTTACGGCCGGTTTTTCCGGGGATATGACGGGCAGGGAAAATATTTATCTTAAGTGCTATCTGCTCGGTCTTGAAAAGTCCGAGATAAGTGAAATAGAGAATAGTATAATTGAATTTGCAGCGCTGGGAGAATATATTGATCAGCCGGTAAGAACCTATTCAAGCGGTATGAAAATGCGTCTGGGCTTTGCTATAAATATAAATATACGTCCGGATATACTTGTTATAGACGAGGCTCTCAGCGTGGGGGACGCCGAATTCAGAAAAAAATGCGAGGCCAGAATAAGAAAACTGCGAGATTCGGGCATAACCGTTTTATTTGTAAGTCATTCTATGGCGAGCATGAGCGACACATGCAGCAGGGCTATTTATTTGAACGGCGGAAAGATTGTTTTTGACGGGGACGTCTGCGAAGCGTTTGAAAGGTATAACGGAAAGAAAAAGTGAGTTTATTGTTAAGAACTTTATTATGATAGACCGGTCAAACGTGCCCAAAACATTTGTTATGTGACGACGATATACAGAAACAAACCCTCAGGAAATAAAAATCCTGAGGGTTGATAAATTTAATTACTGTTAAACTAAAAGCTATAGTTAAAATTCAGCCTGTAATTGAAGATTTCTATTTCAGCAAGTCTTGATGTATCATCTTGTCTTGCTTGACGTATATTAATCATTTTTTTACCTCAAATTTCTGTTTATTGCTTTTAATTATAACAAAGTAAACGATATGAGTCAATACAATAAAAATACTTAAAGCCTTTGATACTTTAACTTCAAAGGCTTTTGGTATTTTAATCATCGTTTTTTAACTATTTCCGCATATTTTTTCTAAAAAATATCTGTGCACTGAAACGTCGTTTGTAAGCTCCGGATGGAATGCGGTAACAAGCTGCTTATCCTGTCTTGCCGCGACTATTTTGCCTCCGCAGACAGCAAGAGGCTTAACCCCTTCGCCTGCCTCTTCGATATACGGCGCTCTTATAAAAGTCATTGGGATTTTTCCTATTTCGTCAAAGCTTTCTTCCGCGTTGAAGCTTCCGAGCTGACGTCCGTAGGCGTTTCTTTTGGCGGTAATCCGCATTGTGCCTAAGTGAACGGATTCGTCGCCGAGGATTTTTTCCGCAAGCAGAATAAGACCGGCGCATGTGCCGAATACGGGCATACCGTCCTGTATAAGCTTTCTCAGCGGATTCATTAATTCAAGCTCGTTTAAGAGCTTTCCCATGACCGTGCTTTCTCCGCCCGGCAGCACCGCCGCGTCCATGCCCTGCTCTATATCCTTTTTCTGCCTTATTTCAAAGACATCGGCGCCTAAAGACGCAAGCATTTTTTCATGTTCAGTAAACGCTCCCTGTAAAGCCAGTACGCCGACCTTCATTATTTCCCTCTTTCTGCCATAAGCAAAGCTATTTCCTGCTCGTTTATTCCGACCATTGCTTCTCCGAGATCCTCGGAAAGCTCTGCGAGCATTTTGTAATCGTTAAAATTGGTTACGGCTTTTACTATTGCAGCCGCACGTTTGGCGGGATTTCCCGATTTGAAGATTCCCGAACCGACGAATACTCCCTCTGCGCCAAGCTGCATCATAAGAGCGGCGTCCGCCGGAGTCGCAACGCCTCCCGCCGCAAAGTTTACAACAGGCAGTCTTTTGTTTTCTGCAACATATCTTACAAGGTCATAATCAACCTGCAAGTCCTTTGCCGCCTGATAAAGCTCGTCTTCGGACATTGACGAAATTCTGCGGATTTCTCCCTGCATCGTTCTCATATGTCTGACAGCCTGAACGACATCTCCGGTACCAGGCTCGCCCTTTGTTCTTATCATAGACGCGCCCTCGCTGATTCTTCTGAGAGCTTCCCCTAAATCCTTGGCGCCGCATACGAACGGAACCTCGAATTTTGTCTTGTCGATATGATATTTATCATCGGCCGGCGAGAGCACTTCGCTTTCATCTATATAGTCAATTTCTATAGCCTGCAAAATCTGAGCCTCGGCAAAATGTCCTATCCTGCATTTTGCCATAACCGGTATTGACACCGCCTCCTGTATTCCCTTTATCATTTTAGGATCGCTCATTCTGGCGACGCCTCCTGCCGCCCTTATATCGGCAGGTATCCTTTCAAGCGCCATTACCGCGCATGCACCGGCCTTTTCAGCTATTTCCGCCTGTTCGGGAGTTGTAACGTCCATAATAACTCCGCCCTTGAGCATCTGTGCAAGCTCCTTATTCAGTTCATAACGGTTATTTGCCATATTAATCTCCATTCTGCCGCTTTCGGAATCAGCGAATATAGTAATGAAAATATCTCTGCGGCTTTATGTATTTTCATTTGATCTGTCGTACTAACGATTTATCAGTATAATATTAATATTTTTTACGCTGATTGCCGCTTGACTGTTTTTATAAAGTACGATATAATATTAATACTGAATTGACATTATTTCAATAACCAATTTTAATATTTTTTATAAGGTCGATTTTATATGCTAACTTTTAATTTAGATCCTCAATCTCATATTCCGTTATACAGTCAGCTTTACAGCGCTGTCAGAAGCTCTATAGAAAAAGGTGAAATAGCCGCAGGAGAGCGGCTGCCGTCGAAAAGAGAGCTTGCCTCGCATCTGAAAATAAGCGTTGTTACAGTTGAAAGCGCTTATTCTCAGCTTTGCGCGGAGGGCTATATTCATTCGAAGCCGGGCAGCGGTTTTTATGCTGAAAAAATACAATCAAGGCTTGCTTCTGAAAATATGGATATTCCGCATATAGACAAGGAGCCGCCGGAAGACAATTATAAATATGATTTTGGTACTAACCGCGCTGACACGGCCTTCTTTCCGTTTTCATCATGGGCAAAGCTTTCAAGGGAGGTGCTGAACAGTCAAAGCGAAGATCTGCTTAATTCCTGCGGTCCTTATGGTACGGCGGAGCTGAGAGTGCAGATAGCGGCATATCTTAAAAGCTTCCGCGGTATGAATGTAAACCCAAAACAAATCGTTGTGGGAGCGGGCTCAGAATATCTTACGGGACTTATTATACAGTTATTGGGGAGGGAACGTTCCTATGGAATAGAAAATCCCGGATATGGGAAAATATATCGAATATTCAAGCAAAACTGCATGAAAACTGTGCCGATAGCTATGGACGGTTACGGCGCGGATATAAGAAATGTATTTGATAATACTGATATTTTTCATATTACGCCCTCCCATCACTTTCCACTCGGAACAATAATGCCCGTCAGCCGCCGTCAGGAAATTTTAGGCATGGTTTATTCTGAAAACGGAAAATATATAATTGAGGACGATTACGACAGTGAATTCAGATTTTCCGGTAAACCGATACCGACTCTTCAAAGCATGGATACCGGCGAACGCGTTATATATATTAATACTTTCACAAAGACGCTTGCTCCGTCAATGAGAATAAGCTATATGGTTCTTCCGCCTCATCTTGTAACGGCCTACCGTAAAAGGCTTGGATTTTACGCCTGCACTGTTCCGGTTTTCGAGCAAATTACTTTATCGGAATTTTTAAAGCAGGGTTTCTTTGAGAGGCATATCAGCCGCATGAGAAAGCTTTACAGAAAGAAGCGGGACATTTTTCTGACAGCGGCGGAGGAATGGAAAAGAAAAGGGACGGTTATTATAAGCGGTGAGGATTCGGGACTTCATTTTCTTATGCGCGTCAGAAATTCAATGACTGAAAGCGGGCTTTTGGAGTCGGCGGCGGCACACGGAATAGGAATTCACGGATTGTCCGAATATTACTGGACGGATAAAGAGTCGGCGCCTGAAAGCCGAATCGTCATAGGCTATTCGGGAATGGACGGCGAAGCGATAAGAGAAGCGGCCTCACTGCTTGGAGAAATATGGAGACTTTAAAATAATAAAAAAGTACCGGATATTATTCCGGTACTTTTCATATATAATATATTAACCCATTATAACTGTGATTTTGTTTTCTGTCGCGAGCTTATCAGCCGGAATGTAATTACCCTCCAGTTTTTCTCCGTTGAGTACGATTTCCCTTACTCCGCTCTGAACATGCTCCGCATTCTGAACTTCAATAGAAAGCTGTTTTCCTCTGAATGATTTCTCGATTCTGAAACCGTCCCATTCAGATGGAATTGCAGGAGAAACAGTCAGTCCGTCGGCGTCGGGACGCATTCCGCAGATACCCTCCACACAGCCAACCATAACAGTTGAGGCTGTTCCGGTAAGCCAATGAACATGAGAGCGTCCCTCATAAGGAGAAGCCTTGCTTTCAGTGAACTGTCCGTGAGCATAAGGCTCGATAACTCTTATTTCCGCCTTGTCGTTCATTGCCGCCGGAGAGCTTTCCATAAAGTATTCAAACGCTCTGTCGCCGTGACCTATCAGAGATTCGGCAAGAATGAGCCAGCCCTGCGACTGAGAGAATATTCCCCCGTTTTCCTTTGTATCGGCGTTGAAAATATGCATTAAAGCGCCGTCAAAGTAATGATCCTTATAGGGAGGATCTAAAAGCTTAGCGCCGTATGGAGTATTGAGTATATCGTGAACGCTGTTCAAAGCGTCCTCCGCCTGCTTGTTCGAAGCGAATTTTGAGATTACGCTCCAGCTCTGAGGATTAAGCCACATGCTTGCTTCAGGATCGTTCTTTGCTCCTACGATTACGCCGTCTTCGCGTATTCCTCTTATAAATCTGTCCTCGTCCCAGCACTTTTCAAGCGACGCGCCTAATTCGGACTGAACCTTTTCAATATAAGAAACATATTCTATATCGTTTCTTTCAGCCGCCATATCCTTTATTACAGACATTGCATAATAAAGCTGGAATGCTACAAAGGTGGATTCGCCCTTTGCGCCCATTCTCAGGCAGTCGTTCCAATCGGCGTGAAGTCCGGCCGGCATAGCGTGAGCGCCGAGTCTTTCCATTGAAAAGCGTATGGCGTTTTTAAGATGATCGTAAACTGAAGCCTCGCCGCCGTTGGCATATACGATTACCTCGTCAAGAAAGCTCTTGTTGCCGCTTTCTCCGATATATTTAACGATAGTCGGAAACAGCCATAATGCATCGTCTGCACGGTATGAAGGGTGTCCTGTTTCCTTAACGTATTCCGGATCGTCCGGCGTATTTTCATGACCGGCGTTATGATTGAATTTTACAAGAGGCAGACCGCCGCCGTTATCAACCTGCGCCGAAAGCATAAAGCGGATTTTATCCGCCGCCATCTCCGGATCAAGGTGAATAATGCCCTGTATGTCTTGAACGGTGTCGCGGTAGCCGTAGCCGTTTCTGAGTCCGCAGTAAACGAATGAAGCCGCTCTTGACCATATAAAGGTTATAAAGCACTGGAAAGCGTTCCATACGTTTATCATATTATTAAATTCTTCTGACGGAGTTTCAACCTGAAAACGGTTGAGAGTAGAATGCCAGTAGCTCTTAAGCTCTGCTATTTCCCTGTCCGCCCTGCCTTTTTCCTTGTATTCCTCAAGGATAGCGCTTGCTTCCCTGTTATCCTTCTGACCTAAAATATATATAAGCTCGGCAGTCTGTCCCGGCTCAAGAGTAATATCCGATTGCAGCGCTCCGCAGGAGTTGGAGTTATAATTCATAGAGCCGTCAAGCCTGCCCTTTTCAACTGCCTCGGGATTTGAATAGGTTCTGTAAGAGCCGATAAAGCTGTCGGGATTTCCGCAGGCTGCCGTCACGTCGGCGCCTACCATACCGAAAAATCTTTCGCGGTGGTTTGAGCCTGTTTCGTCCCTGCTTGAATTTTCGTTGATGTGCTGAAGAATCTTGTTGCCCTCAAAGCTTGTTCTGGTAATAAAAAGCGTATACTGCAGATTTACCTGATCCTGTTCATAGTTGTTGTCATTGGTAAATTCCACAAAGCCGAAAACAGAAAGCTTTCTTGGCTTTGAATCGTTATTTGTTATTTTGCTGCGCCATACCTCGTAGGTTTTTCCGTTCGGCACATAATAAGCGGTTTCAGCGGCTATATTCTCATATTCCGAGCTTATAACCGTATAAGCGGTACCGTGGCGGCATTCGCTTTTATACTTGTCCAGAGGCTTTCCCACAGGCTGCCATGAAGCAGACCAGTAATCAGCCGTATCGTTATCTCTTATATAGATATAACGGCCGGGCAGAGCCATCATGGAATTGAAGCGGAAACGGCTGATTCTGCCGTTGGCGCCGGATTTTACAAAGCTATAGCCGGCGGCATTGTTTGAAATGATAGCGCCGTATTCAGGCGAGCCGAGGTAATTCACCCACGGCGCCGGCGTATCAGGCTTAGTTATGACATATTCCTTGTTTTTAAGGTCAAAATAACCATAGTTCATCGTCAGATCTCCTTTTAGCTGAATAGTAAAAGATTCGCTTCGCCTTCCGGCATAAAGCTAATAATATGATACCATTTAATAAGATATATTTCAAGGGGGTATATAAAATTTTTTCTTTTGTCTATCAGGTATATTAATGAAAGGAATTTTTTTATTTAACACTTCCATTTTTTATGGAAAAGTAGTATAATAATAAAGATTAAGCAAAAGACTATTAAGATTGGAGGTTTTTCCTTTTCGGGAAATACGTACTTAACATGAAACCATATCTTAAAAGAGCGTGGGCGGAAATAAGTCTGAGCGCACTTGAAAAAAACATAAGAGCGATTAAATCAACGCTTTTCAGGGAAACGTCTTTGATGGCCGTAATTAAGGCTAACGCTTACGGTCACGGCGAGGACGGCATACTGAAAAAGCTTTGCGAATGCGGAGTAAAATATTTTGCCGTATCTAATCTTGACGAGGCGGTGAGCGTCAGAAGTCATTGTCCCGAGGGAGAAATACTTATTCTCGGCTACACTCCCCCTGAGTTTGCGGATGAGCTTGTAGAAAATAACATAATACAGGGAGTGCTTTCGCTTGACTACGCCGGAGAGCTATGCAAAAACGCCAAGGCGGCGGTTCGCTGTCATATAAAGATAGACACCGGAATGGGCAGAATAGGACTTAAATATCGCGCTCCGGAGGAATGCGCCGTCGAAATAAGAAATATTCTCTCGCTTGATAAACTGAGCGTAGAAGGATTATACACTCATTTTGCGGCAGCCGACGCAGTTGATGAGGAAAGCTGTGAATATACCGAACGTCAGGCGGATTTTATTATCAGAACCTACGATCTTCTTAAATCAGAAGGAATCGTTCTTCCGCACCTGCATTTCCTCAACAGCGCAGGGCTTTGCTATCACAACAATAAAAGAAGCACTCTTGCCCGGGCGGGAATTATAATGTATGGGCTTCACCCTAATTACCCGTTGAAGCTGCCGATAGAGGTAGAGCCGGTAATGACGCTCAAGGCTGTCGTTTCTCAGGTCAAGGAGCTTGGGAAGGGAGACAGTGTAAGCTACGGCAGAATATACCGCGCGCCTGAGGATAATATAAGGGCCGCGACGGTAACGGTCGGTTATGCGGACGGCTATTCAAGGCTTCTTTCTGAAAAGGCGGAGGTACTGGTAAACGGGAAGCGATGTCCTGTTATAGGCAGAATATGCATGGATCAGCTTGTGCTGGACGTTTCGCATGCCGGAAACGTCAGGGAGGGCGATATTGTTACGCTTATAGGAAGAGACGGAAACGAAGAAATAACCGCCGACGAGCTTGCGTCGCTTTACGGAACTATCGGCTATGAGGTCGTATGCGGCATATCTAAAAGAGTGCCCAGAATATATGTGGACTAACGATATTTGGAGGAATATGATTTGACTGAATTACAAAGGGAAATAAACAAAAGGCGCACGTTCGCCATTATATCGCATCCTGACGCCGGAAAAACCACTCTTACCGAAAAGCTTCTGCTTTACGGAGGCGCAATAAATCAGGCGGGCAGCGTTAAAGGAAAAAAATCAGACAGACACGCGGTTTCGGACTGGATGGAGATAGAAAAACAGAGAGGAATCTCGGTTACGTCATCTGTGCTTCAGTTCCGTTACAGGGATTTCTGCATAAATATTCTGGATACGCCGGGACATCAGGACTTTTCCGAGGACACCTACCGAACGCTGATGGCTGCGGATTCCGCGATAATGGTTATCGACGCGTCGAAGGGGGTTGAAAACCAGACCAGAAAGCTTTTTAAGGTTTGCGTAATGAGGAATATACCGATATTTACGTTTATAAATAAAATGGACAGAGAATCGCGTAATCCCTTCGATCTTCTTGAACAGATAGAAGATGAGCTTGGCATAAAAACCTATCCCGTAAACTGGCCTATCGGATCGGGCAGGGAATTCAAGGGCGTTTACGACCGCGGAACAGGTCGTATAATCAGCTTTGAGGCGAACGGCGGAAGCCGTCAGGCGGACGCGGTAGAGGCAAGTCTTTCCGACAGTTCTCTTGACAGTCTTATCGGCGCAGAGCGTCGTGAAGCTCTCGTGGAGGATATTGAATTGCTCGACGGTGCAAGCGAGGAATTTGATATGGAACAGGTAAGAAACGGAAAGCTTTCTCCGGTATTTTTTGGCTCAGCGCTTACCAATTTCGGAGTACAGCCGTTTTTGGAAAGCTTTCTTGATATGACCACATCTCCGCTTCCGAGAATCTGCGCCGAGGGAAGCGCGGATCCGTTTGACGAGGAATTTTCAGCCTTCGTGTTCAAAATACAGGCGAACATGAATAAAGCTCATCGTGACAGACTGACGTTTATGAGAATATGCTCGGGTAAGTTCGAAAGGGATATGGAGGTTGTGCATGTCCAGAGCGGCAAGAAAATGCGTCTTTCGCAGCCCCAGCAGATGATGGCGCAGGAGCGTGAAATAATTGAAAGCGCGTATGCGGGAGATATAATCGGCGTTTTTGATCCCGGTATTTTCTCTATCGGCGACACTGTTTGCTCTCCGAAAAAAAAGGTTACCTTTGAGGGCATACCTACCTTCGCCCCCGAGCATTTTGCAAGGATTAGGCATAAGGATACCCTGAAGAGAAAGCAGTTTGTCAAGGGTACGGAACAGATTGCGCAGGAGGGCGCAATTCAGATATTCAAGGAGCCTTATACCGGTATGGAGGAGGTTATTGTCGGAGTTGTCGGCGTTTTGCAGTTCGAGGTATTCGAATACCGCATGAAAAACGAATATAACGTTGAGATAATCCGCGAGCCTCTGCCGTATTCATATATCAGATGGATTGATAAAAGTCCCGTCGAGCCTAAGGAGCTTATAATAAGCTCAGATACAAAGCTTGTTCAGGATTTCAAGGATAATTTCCTGCTGCTGTTTTCAAGCGAATGGAACATTAAATGGGCTTTGGATAAAAACGAGGGGCTGGAGCTTTCAGACTTCAACAGATAAAATAAAAGCCTTTCTGATAGAAAGGCTTTTATTTTTAGCTTTTAGAAAAAGCAAAGCAAAATATTTTTGCTTTATGAAAAGCAAAGAAAAGTATTTTTCATTTCTTTGCTCGCAAGATTTAGCTTTTACGAAAA
>ERZ773173.83-NODE-83-length-106041-cov-9.073038_pt1 | contig 106041 bp, 92 predicted proteins | sample MGYA00580535_ERZ773173 | MGnify/ENA primary metagenome ERZ773173 (study PRJEB29015, sample SAMEA2737856) | human gut metagenome | biome: human gut; feature: human-associated habitat; material: faeces | place: China | collected 2012 ...
ATTTGGCTCGCGATTCCTCCGGCATTAAAATGCCTGCGGAATGGAGATTAGTATGGAAAACAGCAGCAATAAAAAAGATGAAAGCACCTATGTATTTGATAAATCCATGAACTGCCCGGTCTGTGATGCGGATTTTAAGACAAAGCAGGTAAAAACAGGAAAGGCCAGATTTTTAGGAACTGAGGCAGATTTAAGACCGCTGTATTCCGGAATTGATACAATCAAATATGATGTATGTCTGTGCCCGAAGTGCGGATATGCATCAACACTGCGTGAATTTAACAACGTTACGCCGAAGCAGAGAGCGCTGTTAAAGGAAATGATTGGAAGCAAATATACGGCAATGGAGGATTCAGCAGATTATTATACGTATGATATTGCGATTAAACGGTATAAGATGGCATTGCTGACCGCAATGACAAAACCGGCCAGAGGAAGTGAACAGGCTTATTTGTGCTTAAAGCTTGCATGGCTTTACAGAGGAGCAGCAGAAGAATTACAGCAGGATGATACAGCTAATCTGGGGCAGATTGCAAAGTATAACAAACTGGAAGCGGAGTATATCGAAAAAGCATACAAAGGCTTTACCGAGGCACTTTTAAAAGAGTATCCGCCAATCTGCAATATGGACGAGGTGACGATCAACTCCCTGCTTGCACAGCTGGCGCATAAATGCAATGATGACGATACAGCACAGAAGTTTGCCTATATGGTGATGGGTTCAAGAAATGCATCTTCAAAAGCAAAAGACAAGGCACGTGAACTGATGGAAGTTATCCGTGAGTCACGTCATGAAACGACAAATGAGTAAAAAAATGAAATGCAGATAACAGGTGAGGATTATGAATCGAATAAAGGCAGTTTTACAAAAATGCTGGCAATATGAGATTGTACATGCTGCCGTATATTCGGCATTGCTGAATATGCTGGTTGAGTGTTTCAACAGGAGAAGTTTAATCGGATTGGTAATGATTTTTACCAATCCGGTTCTGTTTTTATATAATACGCTGATTATTCTGGTGACGATGTCTGTCGTACTCCTGTTTCACAGAAAAGTATTTGTGTACTGTACGGTGAGTGTAGTGTGGCTATTGCTTGCAATTACAAATTTTGTGGTGCTTTGTTCCAGAAAAACGCCATTCACGGCAATGGATATTTATTTAATTGAAGATGCCATAAAAGTCATTCCGGTCTATCTGAATGCTTTTCAGATAATTCTGATTGTACTGGCAGTTGCCGCAGGGATTGCGGGACTGGTATGGCTGTGGATAAAAGGTCCGAAACAGCAGGAAAAAATACACTATATCCGTACAACAGTAAAAATTGGATTACTGTTGTTATGCTGTATGGGAGTTACCCACTTTCTGCTTCTTACCGGAACAATCAGCAGTTATTTCGGCAATCTTGCCAATGCCTATAAACAATATGGATTTGCTTACTGTTTCACGTGCAGTGTTGTGGACAGAGGAATCAGCAAATCGGATGAATATACACCGGAGTATGTTAATAGTCTGAAAGAGGATATTGAAGAAATAGAAGTCGAAAATTCGGAAAAATCACCGAATATCATTTTTTTGCAGCTGGAGTCTTTTTTTGATCCGAATCTGGTAAAAGGTATCAGTTTTTCGGAAAATCCGCTTCCGTATTTTGAACAGCTTGTGGCAGATTATCCGTCAGGCTACTTATCTGTGCCGTGCTTTGGTGCGGGAACAGCCAATACGGAATTTGAAGTGCAGACCGGCATGAATATGGATGATTTCGGACCGGGTGAATATCCGTACAAGACGGTTTTACAGTCCAAGGTCTGTGAATCCATGGCATATGACTTAAAAGAAAAAGGGTATGCCACCCATGCACTGCATGACAATGACGGAACGTTTTATGACAGATATAAGGTCTTCTCTCATTTGGGATATGAAGATTTTACATCAATTGAATATATGGACAATATCGAAATGACACCGATGGGCTGGGCAAAGGATAAGATTCTGACCGGGGAAATCGGAAAAATACTGGATTCCACAGATGGTTCGGATTACATTTATACAATTTCCGTACAGGGACATGGCGATTATCCGTCAGATTATCCGGAGGGCTTTGTGCCGGAAATTACGGTAACGGGATTTTTTGATACGGCAAAGGAAAAGGCATTTACCTACTATGTCAACCAGATTCATGAAATGGATAATTTCCTGCGGGAGTTGACGGCGATGCTCGAAAGCAGGGATGAAGAGACAGTGCTTGTTATGTACGGCGACCACCTGCCGGGATTTTCATTTACGGACGAAGTACTTAAAAATGGCGACATTTATCAGACACAGTACGTTGTCTGGAGCAATTTTTCACTGCCGTCCGAAAAAGAAAATCTGGAAAGTTATCAGTTGGCAGCGCATGTACAGCAGATGCTTGGCATGTCGGAAGGTTATCTGACAAAGTTTCATCAGAAACGTAAGGACACGCCGGACTATTTAAAAGATTTAAAGATTCTTGAATACGACATTTTATATGGAAACTGTGATTTATATGGCGGGGAAAATCCATTTCAGGCAACCAATCTGATTATGGGACAAAATGATATTACAATCACCAATGCATATAATTACAAGGATTATGTATGCGTGGAAGGCAGTAATTTTAATGATTACAGTGTGGTCTATATTAATGACAAAGCCTATCCGACAGAGATTATCAACAGCCATCTGCTGCGGGTGGAAAAAGCACAGGTTACAGCCGGAAATATCGTGTCGGTAGTTCAGCAGGGCGATGATAAAATTGAGCTTAGCCGTGTGTATTTACAGGTTGGGGAGTCCGAAAACAAATAGTGAGATTTCATTGACAACAATTGCCGCAAATGCTAAGATAAAGAAGGTGTTTGGCACCATATATTTTTTTGGAGGTACTTGAAATGAAAGGTACAGTAAAGTGGTTTAATAACCAAAAGGGCTATGGCTTTATCAGCGATGAAGAAGGCAAGGATGTGTTCGTACATTACTCAGGTCTGAACATGAGCGGATTCAAGTCATTAGACGAAGGCGCAGAAGTAGAGTTTGACGTAACAGAAGGCGCTAAAGGTCCTCAGGCTATTAATGTAACAAAATTATAATCCAAATGGTTTACAGTGTGCCTTTTTAAATATACATTTCGTTATTAAAAAAGATATATTGTTATGCAATTAAGATTATGAGAGGAGCAGCCGCAGCTATGTGGCTGCTCTTTTCGTCTGTACAGAACAAACTTTAATAGATATTTTATTGGCTTTTACAGACAGAAATGATATGATTAAGAAAGATAAAAAGCCGTGGCAGATGGAAACGGCGGAATGGAGATTTTATGGAAACAATTGATTTGACACAGACCCTGCCGGCAGGAACGTCATCTATGCTCTCGGCGGGTGGAATTCTTATGCTTTCGGCAATTATTGTACTTGTAGTTGTCATTATGAAAAGATGGAAAGCAAGAGTTATGCCGGGGATTTTAGGTGTGATTGCCTATGCCGTTTTTGTATTTATTTTTGCCAATCTGGCAACATCGGCGCTGGCACTGATACCGAGTATAGACAATACTTTTTATAACAACCCGGCAACGTATAATATTGTATATGCGCTGTTTGCGACAGCCGGATTTACAGCAGCAAGAGTTGTTACCGGCTATATGTTAAATGAACGTTTTGAGCGTAAAGGCGATGTCTATCTTGCAGGAATCGGTCTTTCAATCGGCGACAGCCTTTTATACGGTATGACAGCGATTTCCTACATTACGTGGTGTACCGCAATCCAGGCAGGACAGGCACAGGATATGCTGGCACAGCTGGCGGCGGAAGAGGTGACAACAACCTATGAAACGGTTTCGGCACTGTTTACAACACCATCCGTTTTATGGCTGTTACTGGGTGTCAACTGTATTCTCGATATGGTTTTAAATATCGCATTAATGAATGTGATTTTTGGTGTTATTAAAGGAAATCTGGCAAAATGGTGGTACGGCGTTACAGCGGCAGTGACATTTTTTGCGATGATTTCATTCCAGCTTTATAATCAGGAATCCGTTGCAAGCATAGCGGTAAGCTTTGCTGTAAAGCTGGTTATTTTTGCAGTCACTATTTATTATACGTTCCGCGTTGCGGGTAAGGAGATTGAATATTCAGATGACTAATGAAAACCGTGGATTAAGCTGCGAAGAAGCACAAAAAAGGCTGTATGCCGGTTATGGAAATGCACAGGTAAAAAATCAGTCCAAATCTGTCGGACAGATTATTGCCGGTAACATTTTTACATACTTTAACTTCATATTTGCAGTGTTTACGGCATTGTTAGTTTTTGTAAGGTCATATGTAAATATGACCTTTTTGCCTATTATTGTGTGCAATACAATGATTGGCATTGTTCAGGAAATCCGGGCAAAACGGGTGTTAGACAGGCTGACGCTGATGAATGAACCTAAAACGCAGGTTGTGCGCAGCGGGCAGATGCTACAGGTGGATTCAGAACAGCTGGTGCTTGGAGACCTTTGCGTTTTTCAGGCAGGGAACCAGATTTGTGCAGATGCAGTTGTTGAGAAAGGCAGTCTGCGTGTCAATGAAGCACTGATTACAGGTGAAGCGGATGAAGTGGTAAAAAATCCGGGCGATATACTGTATTCCGGCAGTTTTGTTGTTTCAGGAAAAGGATATGCGACACTTACAAAAGTGGGACTGTCATCTTTTGCGGCACAGATGATGTTAGAAGCAAAAGCATCGCGTAAAAATACACAGACGGAAATGATGCGTTCCTTAGACCGTCTGGTGCGTATTATTGGCATTGCCATTATACCGATTGGAATCCTGCTGTTTTTGCAGCAGCATTTTGTCATTGGTTCGACCATACAGGAAAGTGTCGTATCCATGATTGCATCACTGGTCGGTATGATACCGGAAGGACTGTATCTTTTAGCGAGCATTGCACTGGTTGTCAGTGTCATGCGCCTTGGCAGAAAAAAAGTGCTGGTTCATGAAATGGCATGTGTTGAAACGCTGGCGCGGGTCAATGTCCTGTGTGTGGACAAGACGGGAACGATTACGGAAAATAAAATGTCTGTCCGGGAAATTATTCCTCTGGCAAAAGAGGAAGAAGAAACTTCGCTTCATGCCTTAATCGGAGATGTTGTAGCAAATCTGGATGCGGATAATATCACGGTGCAGGCATTAAAAGACTATTTTGACGGAAAAAGTGAACGAAAGGCACAAAAAGTCATTCCGTTTTCTTCACAGCGCAAATATTCCGGTGTACGTTTTGAAGAAGGACTATATCTGATTGGTGCGCCGGAGCGGCTTCTGGCAGAGCGTTACGGAAAATATGACGTGCAAATTTCGGATAAAATCGACAAAGGTGTACGTGTGCTTGCATTTGGCAGGTATGGGGAAGAACAGCATTTGTTTGAACCGCTTGCATTTATTTTAGTGAGTAATCCGATCCGAAGGGATGCGCGGGAAACATTTGAATATTTTCAGAAAGAAGACGTCTGTATTAAGGTTATATCCGGCGATCATCCCAAAGCAGCGGCGGCAGTTGCAAAAAAGGCAGGGATTGCAGAAGCAGACAGATATATTGATGTTTCACAGCTTTCTGATGAAGAACTGGAAAAAGTTGCACCGATTTATACGGTATTTGGCAGAGTATCGCCGGAACAGAAAAAGAAACTTCTTTTGGCACTCAAAAAAGCAGGCAATGTTGTTGCAATGACAGGGGACGGTGTCAATGATGTGCTGGCATTAAAAGAAGCGGACTGCAGTATTGCGATGGCATCCGGCAGTGAAGCGGCATCCAATGCGGCACAGATTGTTCTTTTGGATTCTGATTTTGCAAGGATGCCGTCCGTGGTATTAGAGGGCAGACGCGTGGTCAACAATATCCAGCGATCTGCTTCGCTGTTTCTGGTGAAAAATCTGTTTTCTATGCTGATGACACTGTTTACATTTGTGGCAGTCAGTAAATATCCGCTGTATCCGACACAGTTGTCTTTTTTGGGAACATTCACCATCGGTACACCGGCATTTTTACTGGCAATGCAGCCGGATAAAAGCCGCATAGAAGGACATTTCCTGACCAATGTCGTGCTTTTGGCACTGCCTGCGGCACTGACGGATTTTATACTGCTGGCAGTGCTTAACGTTGCAGGAAATTGTGCCGGCATCGGACATGAGCAGCTTTCTACAATGTGTATCATGATATTGCTGGCTGTCGGAATGGCGGCACTTATAAGAATCTGTATGCCGCTGGATAAAATCAGAACAGGCATCTGTATACTGATGGCATCAGGGGCAGTATTCAGTGTGCTGTTTTTAAAGCCGCTGTTCGCATTGTATCCGTTGTCACCGGTATGGGTAATGGTTACGGGGATTTTAATGGCAGCAGCAGTTCCGGTCTTTGCAGTGATGTGCCGTCTGGTGCGGTTACAGGTTCAAAGGCATGCAAAGCACAGCAAAAAATTCCGCGAACGGCTCGGACGGCACTTTAAATCATGAAATGAAAAAGCGGCAGAGTTAAATCTTACATGTGGCTTAATATGAAACAGATTCGGCCGCTGCCTGTTTGGAATATGTTGTGGTGACAAGGTCTTCATAAGGAACATCCGTGTCTGACTCGCCGCAGTTTCGTAAAATATCAGTCAGCAGTGTGAAACTTTCTTTGGAAAATACCGTATCGGTTTTCCATGTGTCCTGATTCTGATATCGTGCAACAATGACGGCGATATCGTTTTGGGTATTTTCCGGAAACTGTGGTGCAATTACCGCAGCAATTTCTTCGGCAGAGTGGGAATTACAGTAGTCAAGCCCTTTTTGAATGGCTCTGGTAAAGGCAGCAATCACATCGGAGTTTTTAGAAAGAAAGCTCTTTTTGGCACAATATGCGGTATACGGCACATAGCCGCTTTCCACGCCCAAAGAAGCCACGACAAATCCGGCGCCTTCCTGTTCCAGAAGTGTTGCGGACGGTTCAAATTCCACGGTATAATCGGCAATGCCGGACGAAAATGCCGCGGCAGTTGAGCCGAAATCTACGTTTTGAATAATATTGACGTCTTCTTTAGATAGTCCGTTCTTTTCTAAAATATATTCCAAAAGCATCTGTGGCATACCACCTGCCCTGCCGCCAAGAATCGTTTTTCCGCGCAGGTTTTCCCATGAAAAATCATCTTCTTCTGCTCTGGATACCAGAAAGTTGCCGGCGCGCTGTGTCAACTGGGCAAAATTGACGGCGTAATCTGATGCACCCTGTGCGTATACATAGATAGAAGATTCAGAACCCATAAGGCCAATCTGTGCATCATCTGAAATCAGGGAAGTCATAACGTTGTCAGCGCCGAATCCGGTCACAAGTGTAAGGTCAATGCCTTCTTCCTTAAAATATCCCAATTCAATTGCCACGTACTGTGGTGCATAAAAAACGGAGTGCGCAACTTCATTTAAAGTGATAGATGTGCTGCCGGTGCTTTTTGTTTTGCTGCAGCCCATACATGTACAGCACAGGCAGACAACAGAAATACTGCATAAAATTTTAAGACAGTTCCGATAATTCATAAACAAAATCCTTTGATAGCAGAGTTATTTTAATATATGAAATAAGGGACCGGAAAGTGAAAAATATGGAAAAAAAGGTGACGCTGTGTTATAGTGTAGCTGGTTATGAAATTGTCAAATGATTTATAATGATAGGTAATATAAATGTTAAAATTTGTTTTTGACACTGATGTTAAAAAATACAGAATGGAGAATAAAAATGAAACTGGATATGCATTGCCATACAAAAGAGGGGTCAATTGATGCAAAGGTGCCGATTCAGGAATATATCACGAAGCTGGTAAAAGAAGGCTTTGACGGAATGCTGGTAACAGACCACAATTCCTATGACGGCTACCGCAAATTTGAAAAGATTGCAAAGAATCTGCATCTGGAAAAGCCGTTTACGGTATTAAAGGGCATTGAGTATGATACAAGGGATGGCGGTCATGTGATTGCGGTACTGCCGGACTGTATAAATGATGCTTTTATGGAAATCCGTGGAATGACACTGGCACAGTTAGAAAAAATTGTGCATGAAAGAGGTGGTATTTTAGGACTTGCACATCCGTACGGACCGGGATTTTTTGCATTTACCAATACGCGATTTGGTAAAAAACACAATGAATTTCTGGAAAAATTTGATTTCGTGGAAACATTTAATGCCTGCACCAGACCGTGGGCAAATGCCTGTGCTGATAATCTGGCAGGCTGTCTGCATAAGCCGAAAGTGGCAGGGTCGGATGCACATAAGATGCGCGTAGTCGGGGCAGCATATACAGAATTCACACAAAAAATTGCAAACAACAATGATTTAATCCGGGCAATTAAAGAAGGATGGGTGCAGGCACAGGGCGGCAGTGTTTTAAAAGAAATGGAAGAGGAAACAAATTTTTTGCTGCAAAAGGCGGCAAATGCAGGCTACTGGGTTTACAATAAACTGGGAGCATTGTGGAACTGGAAGAAATTGCGCTGGATTCGGAAAAAGATTTTGTAATATATGCAAAAAATAAGCAAAAATAAGTATTCTTTTTTGTTATTATGTGATAAAATACGACTAAGATAACAGCAAATCAGAGAGGTAATAGATATGTTTGGAAAAAAGACAGCAAATGGTTATTCAGAAGAAAAGGACTTGCAGTTGCTTATGCAGGCAATGGATGGTGTGATTGGCGGTAATTATGAAGATATTGATACAAGCGCATTCCAGAATCCGGCATATGGAGAAAAGTTTAATGAACTGATACACGCATATAAGCGTTCCAATAACAATTTTGTAATGCGTCTGAATCAGGCAATGGGTTCAATCGGTGATAACTCTTATGTAAAAAAGACATTAGATCAGGTTCAGTCCCAGACAGAATCCATCCGGGATATGGAAAATGCAAGCCGTGACATGGAAACATCTATTAACAATATTTCGGAAGCAATGTCACATATCCGTGAGAATACACATGATGTCATTGCAACCGCTGACAGTAGTACGGAAAATATGAACAACAGCATACAGGTTGTCAATGAGTCTTCTGAAAAGATTCAGGCAATCAATGAACAGGTACAGGAATTTCAGGGCAAGATTGATAAAATCGGTGAAATTGTCGATGTGGTAAAGAAGGTTGCAAGCCAGAGTAATCTGCTGGCGTTAAATGCATCGATTGAAGCTGCAAGAGCAGGAGAAGCAGGAAAGGGCTTTGCAGTCGTTGCTGATCAGGTGAGACAGTTATCCGGCAATACTGCGGAATCTGCAGAAGACATTGTTAAATATGTGACAGAGCTGCGTACGGATATCGGGGAACTGGCACTTTCCATGAATGAAACAACCTCCAAGCTTGCAGAGGGCAATGAAAAGGTGGAACAGTCATTGGAATCAATCCGACAGATGAATCAGCAGATGAACCAGATTAAGGATCGTGTTGACAATGCTTTTGAGGATATTGATACACAGACAGACGTAACAAAAGACTTTACAAGGCAGATTGAAAGCATTTCCAAGAGTTATAAAGAACTTTCTGATGACTGTACGGAAATGGGAACGCATGTCTATAAAATCGGGCGTTACATTGATACAACAAGAAGTGATATGGTACGTGGATTTGCTGAGATTACACAGCAGGACTGGCTGGATGTATTTATTAATGACCACTTTATCCTGATGTGGAGAGTTTATAACAATGCCGTTGATTTTGAGCGGTTAAGAAAAGAACAGCTGAATAATCCGAAGACCTGTAAAATCGGTAAATGGATTGCGGCACAGACCAATCCGCAGATTACAGGCAGTGCGGAATTTAAAGAAGTTATTGAAACGCATAATAATATCCATAAATATGCAACACTTTCATGGGAAGCAAGAGACCGCGAGGATATTCAGGGTGCGATGGATTACTTCCAGCAGACATATGATGCATTTTATGTTTATAAGAGAGCGGTTGAGAATCTTCAAAAACTGCTGGCACGTCTGGGAGAAACAGACAAGACCAAGATTGTTGTTTTCACAAATTAGTGCAGCGTGCTTACAGACAGATAAAACAGACAAAATAAAGACAAAACGGTTGAAAACCATAAAGAACTGTTATAGTATGTATGTTAGGTAGAAACGGTACAGCTATAACAGTTTTTTAAGTGGAGAGGTGGATATGGAAGGAAAGGAAACAGTTTATGTGATTGGACATAAAAATCCGGATACAGATTCTGTATGCTCAGCAATTTGTTATGCAAGATTAAAAGAAAAAATAACAGGGCAGCATTATGTGGCTAAACGTGCAGGACATCTGAATGAAGAAACACAGTATGTGATGGATAAACTGGGGATACAGCCGCCGGAATATATGAAGGATGTCAGACCACAGGTACGGGATATCCAGATTCGAAAAACACCGGGTGTTTCTAAAGAGATTTCAGTAAAAACGGCGTGGACCCTGATGAAAGGGCAGAATGTCGTGACACTTCCGGTAACAAAAGAAAATGTGCTGGAAGGACTGATTACGATTGGAGATATAGCAAAATCGTATTTTCAGGTTTATGACAGCACCATCCTTGCAACAGCCCAGACACGGTATCAGAATATTGTGGATACATTGGAAGGAACGGTTGTTGAAGGGGAAGCAGACGGTATTTTTAGAGAAGGAAAAGTTGTGATTGCGGCGGCCAACCCGGATATGATGGAAAATTATATCGGGACAGGGGATATTGTTATTCTGGGAAACCGCTATGAGGCACAGCTGTGCGCAATTGAAATGGAAGCAGGATGCCTGATTATTTGTGAAGGCGCACAGGTATCAAAGACCATCACAAAAGTGGCAAAGGAACACAACTGTCTGTTAATTACAACTAAATTTGATACATATACGGTAGCAAGACTGATTAACCAGAGTATGCCGATACGTTTTCTGATGAAAGAAAAAGAAGGGATTGTCAAATTTCAAACAGAAGACTTTATTGAAGATATCCAGACGGTTATGGCAAAGCTTCGCCACCGGGATTTTCCGGTCGAGGATACACAGGGCAATTATGTGGGGATGATTTCCAGAAGAAATTTACTGGGAGCAGGAAAGAAAAAATTGATTCTTGTTGACCACAACGAAAGGGGTCAGGCAGTCAATGGCGTTGAAACAGCGGAAATTCTTGAAATTATCGACCATCACCGGCTGGGGGCAATTCAGACGGTATCACCGGTATTTTTTAGAAATCAGCCGCTTGGCAGTACGGCAACGATTATTTATCATATGTATCAGGAAAATCAGGCGGAAATTGATAAAAATACAGCGGCATTGCTGTGTTCGGCAATCATTTCCGATACATTGATTTTTAAATCACCAACGTGTACGTCGGATGACGTGGCAGCGTGTATGCAGCTGGCAAAAAAGGCAGAACTGGATATTGAAACATATGGACGGGAAATGTTCCGCGCCGGAAGCAATTTGTCCGGTAAATCTGCAAAAGAAATTTTTTATCAGGATTATAAAAAGTTTTCCGTTAACAATGTTGCAATTGGTGTCGGACAGATTAATTCTATGAGTGCGGAGGAGTTAGAAAAAGTAAAACCGCGTCTGGCAGAATTTATACAGGGTGTTGTACAGGATAACAGTGCGGGAATTGTTTATTTTCTGCTCACTGATATTGTATCGGAATCCTCTGAGGTACTTTGTGCGGGTAACAATGCCAATGCTGTGATTTATCAGGCGTTTGGCGTAGAAGTAAAGGATGCTTGTGTAAAGCTGCAGGGTGTCGTATCCAGAAAGAAGCAGTTTTTCCCGGCAATTGTGGAGGCATTACAGCAGTAACGGATTTTAGAAAAGCAGAAAAGAAAAATAAAAAGAAAAGAGGAAAACAATTGAAAAAGCTGACAAAGGACCAGCCATGCTGGTGCAAGAGTGGAAAGTTATACGGTGAATGCCACATGGATTTTGATAAAAAAATTGAAATGTACAGAAGAAAATTTCATAAGGTTCCACCGCGGGAAATTATTAAAAATGAAGCACAGTTACAGGGAATGCGTGAAAGCAGCAAGATTAATATTGCAGTACTTGATTATGTGGCAGAACACATTTGTGCAGGTATGACGACAGAAGAAATCGATCAGATGGTTTATCAGAAGACAACGGCAATGGGGGGTATTCCGGCACCGTTAAATTACGAAGGGTTTCCAAAGAGCGTATGTACTTCCATTAATGAACAGGTGTGCCATGGAATTCCTTCCAATAATGTACAGTTAATTGACGGCGATATTGTCAATGTGGACTGCTCAACCATTTATAATGGATATTTTTCAGATTCATCCCGGATGTTCTGTATTGGAAATGTTTCCGAAGAAAACCAGAAGCTCGTGCGTGTGGCAAAAGAGTGTGTGGAGCTGGGCTTACAGCAGGTAAAACCATGGGGACATTTAGGTGATGTGGCACAGGCGATTCAGGACCATGCAAAGGAAAACGGATATTCTGTTGTCCGTCAGGTCGGTGGTCATGGTATCGGACTGGAATTCCACGAAGCCCCATATGTCAGCTATGTGATAAAAAAAGGCACTGGAATGGTGATGGCACCGGGCATGGTATTTACAATTGAACCGATGATTAATATGGGAACAAGTGAGATTTACATTGATGAACAGAATGGCTGGACAATCTATACGGATGATGAAAAGCCGTCAGCACAGTGGGAAATTATGGTACTTGTAACCAATGACGGATATGAAGTGATGTCGTGGTAATAGAAAATGGATAAAAAAGCTCCGGATAATGCCGGGGCTTTTTTTGATGGGTGCGCCTGGCGGCGCACGTTTCTAAGTATGACGGACAGAAAAGTCCAAAAGGCAACCGTAACCCATGTATGTAGATCAGGCAAGTAGACTAGGAAAGACTGGCAGGCTTTTAGTGTGGCGGGGCAAAAGAGGGGAAGAACTCTTTTTGTGTGAAATCATATAATAGTATTAAATAAATTATATGGAGTAAGTATGGATTGTATGAATAAAAAAAATCCGCCGCAGGTTGTGGGCATGACATATGTGCCATGGCAGCACTGGGGCGAGGTGTATGAACCATGCAGAGCATTAAAATACGGAACATTGTTTCCAATATTAAATAAGCCGTTTGTCGGCTGCAGATGCGACAGAAGCCGTTAACGGGCAGAAAGCCGGTTAAAATGCAGAGTGCAGGCAAACAGCGGCATTGCGGACTCTGTGAAACAGTATGCCGCGTATAAAGAGAGGAGCATGGCAAACGTGAAGGATATGAGAAATCCATATATGCCAGGTAGAGGGGATTCCTGCGGCTGTCAGGGAATCCGGCCGGAGCAGGCAGGCAGTAAAAATTCTGCCGGTAGAAGGGCAGGAGAAAACTGTCCGTGTACTGACAGAATGGGAAGAGAAATGAGAATGCCAAACAGAATGGAGCATCGTCTGCCAATGCAGGGATGCCAGGAGAATATGCGTCTGGTGCCGGAAAACAGAATGTCAGAAAGAAGACTGCAGTCTGTACAGAATCAGCAGTGTAACAAAAGCCGTTATATCGCAGATGTGTATGAGCTGGGATTTGTTATGGTGGAAACGGCGCTGTATCTGGATACCCATCCCGATGACGGTGAAGCACTGGCATTTTATGCCGATATGAAGCATCAGTACGCAGAAGCAGTGCGGCTTTACAATGAAAATGTAGGTCCTTTAAGTTTTTATCATGTAACAAATGAAAACTACTGGAACTGGGTTGCAACACCAATGCCGTGGGAAATGGAGGGTTAAACGATGTGGAATTATGAGAAAAGATTACAGTTTCCGATTCATATTAAGAATCCCAATCCGGCACTTGCGGCAATGATCATCAGTCAATACGGAGGCCCCGACGGGGAGTCCAGCGCCTCCATGCGTTACCTGTCCCAGCGCTACAGCATGCCGTACCGTGAAGTTTCCGGGCTTTTGACGGATATCGCGACAGAGGAACTCTCACATCTGGAGATGGTCAGCGTTATGGTACATCAGCTGACGAGGAACTTAAGCGTTGACCAGATTAAGGGGACACCGTTTGAAGCGTATTATGTAGACCATACGACCGGAATCTGGCCGCAGGCGGCAGGAGGAATTCCGTTTAATGCGTGCGAGTTCCAGTCCAAAGGCGATGCGATTACAGATTTGGTTGAAGATCTGGCAGCAGAGCAGAAAGCCCGCTCGACCTATGACAACCTTATCCGGCTTACGGACGATGCAGATGTATTAGAGCCGCTGCGGTTTTTACGTCAGCGTGAAATCGTGCATTTCCAGCGTTTCGGTGAGGCACTTTCTTTAGTGCAGCAACGCTTAGACTTTAATAATTTCTATGCCTTTAATCCCGAATTTGATAAAAAATGTAAATAGCATTTGTGCATACAGTATGATACAATCAAAGAGTTTAGAAGGGGCTGCCGCAAAGAGTGCCGGCGGCCCTGTCTGTTATGCAGGCAGTATACATAAAAAGGAGTATAAAAATGAAAGAAAAGATATATACGATTCCCGTTAATGATGCATTTGACAAAGACTGCGAGTGTCCACTCTGCGCAATGTATCAGGAACTGGAAAATAATGCGGTAGAATATACGATGGGACCAAGTTACATGGAAGACGATATCCGTGCCGAAACAGACAAAATGGGATTCTGCCGGAAGCATTTGAAAAAGATTTATGCTGTAGAAAACCGTCTGGGATTTGCACTGGTGATGAAGACACATATGGACAAGGTGATTAACGAGATTGAAAAAAGAAATGAACAGCCGGTAAAGGCAAAGACACTGTTTAAAAAGGCAGAAACACCGTCAGTATGTGATTATATTAAAGAACTGGAACAGTCCTGCTTTGTGTGTAATCGTATACAAAATACATTTGAGCGGTATGTGGATACGGTGCTGCATTTATATCAGTCCGATGCAGCATTTAAAGAGAAATACCTGCACAGCAAGGGTTTTTGTACAGCGCATTACGGCATGTTAATCGAGCGCGGTGCACAGAAGTTTTCAGGCAGTACGGCAGAAAACTTCCGTGTGGATACAGACCGGCTGTATCTGGAAAATATGAAGCGTGTGCGTGATGATGTGGCATGGTTTATCAATAAATTTGACCATAAATATGCAGACGAGCCGTGGAAAAATGCGAAGGATTCACTGACGCGCGCCATGACAAAGGATAATTCAATTTTATAGCAGAAAGGACAAGCAATGCAGATTTCTTATGATGAGGGAAATGTTGTACTTACAGAAGTGAGGGATTTTGATCTTGCGCAGACACTCGAATGTGGGCAGTGTTTTCATTTTAAAAAACTCGCCGAACAGGAATATGCAGTCTGTGCATTTCATAGACTGTTACGTATCCGTCAGGAAAAAGACAGCGTAATTTTGTTTGATACGACGATGCAGGATTACGAAATGATATGGCGGGATTATTTTGACTTTGGCAGGGACTACGGCAGGATAAAGGCGGCGCTTTTACAGACGGACGATACGTTAAAGGAAGCAGTGGAAACCATGCAGGGCGTACATATTTTACAGCAGGAATTTTTTGAAACTTTAATTTCCTTTATTATATCGCAGAATAAGCAGATTCCGCATATTAAGAAGATTGTGGAAACGCTTTCGGAGCGTTTCGGGGATGATCTGGGTGAAATAAACGGAATGCGATTCTTTGCCTTCCCAACGGTCAGCCAGATGTGCAATGTCACGGAAGAAGACCTGCGGGACTGCAAAACGGGCTTCCGAGCGCCGTATATTGTAGATGCGGTGCAGAAAACGGCAGACGGACAGATATCGGAGGCAGCATTAAGAGCAGCAGATACCGCAGAATGTGAGAAAATGCTGACAAAGATAAAAGGGGTCGGCAGTAAAGTTGCAAACTGCTGTATGCTGTTTGGGCTGGATAAGCGCGATGCATTTCCGGTGGATGTGTGGATTAAGCGGATTATGGAGCAGCTTTATTTTTCGGGAAAGGAAACGGACAAAGAAAAAATTGCGGCATTTGCAAAGACACGTTTCGGAAGCTACGGCGGGTATGCCCAGCAGTATCTGTTTTTTTACGGAAAAACAGTGCGTATCGGCATGCAAAATCAAAAAATTAAAAAAGTATAATCTAATTATTAAAAACAAAAGATATTTCCAATTATCTGTTGACAAACAAAAGGTGGAGTGATATTTTAATGATATTGAAATTAGCACTCAAATTAAATGAGTGCTAACAAGGAAAATAATAGCAGCTGTCGTATACAAGTTCGGGGCGGCGCAAAGGCAGCCTTACCGGCGGCGGAATGGAGGATAATATGAAGTTAGTACCATTGGGAGACAGAGTTGTAATTAAAGCGTTAAAGGCAGAAGAAACGACAAAATCAGGTATTGTATTACCGGGTCAGTCAAAGGAAAAACCACAGCAGGCAGAAGTTATTGCAGTTGGTCCTGGTGGAGTTGTAGACGGTAAGGAAGTAACAATGCAGGTTAAGACGGGCGATAAAGTTATTTATTCTAAATATTCAGGAACAGAAGTGGAATTAGATGGCGAAGAATATATCATCGTAAAGCAGTCTGATATCCTTGCAATTATGGAATAGAAACGGAATAGAAAAATCTGGTAAAAGCAGTTTTGATACAGTATAAAATAGAAATCGGAGGTCAAATATCATGGCAAAGGAAATTAAATATGGCATTGATGCAAGAAAAGCTCTTGAAGAAGGCGTAAATAAGTTAGCAAATACAGTACGTGTAACATTAGGACCGAAAGGAAGAAATGTTGTTCTGGATAAGTCTTACGGTGCTCCGTTAATCACAAACGACGGTGTTACAATTGCAAAGGACATCGAACTGGAAGACAAATTTGAAAACATGGGCGCACAGCTTGTAAAGGAAGTTGCTACAAAGACAAATGATGTAGCAGGTGATGGTACAACAACAGCAACCGTTCTTGCACAGGCAATGGTAAATGCAGGTATGAAGAATCTTGCAGCAGGCGCTAATCCAATCGTGTTAAGACGAGGCATGAAGAAGGCAACGGAGTGTGCTGTAGAAGCGATTGCAAAGATGAGCGAAAAGGTAACAGGCAAGGATCAGATTGCAAAGGTTGCTTCTATTTCAGCAGGTGATGCAGAAGTCGGACAGATGGTAGCAGATGCAATGGAAAAGGTTTCTAACGACGGTGTTATCACAATCGAAGAATCTAAGACCATGAAGACAGAACTTGACCTTGTAGAAGGTATGCAGTTTGACAGAGGATATATTTCAGCTTATATGGCAACAGATATGGATAAGATGGAAGCAGTTCTTGATAATCCATACATTTTAATCACAGACAAGAAGATTTCTAACATTCAGGAAATCCTTCCGCTCTTAGAACAGATTGTACAAAGCGGCGCAAAGCTGTTAATTATCGCTGAAGATGTTGAAGGTGAAGCACTTACAACATTAATCGTCAACAAGTTAAGAGGTACCTTCAATGTTGTTGCTGTCAAGGCTCCGGGCTACGGCGACAGAAGAAAAGAAATGTTAAAGGATATTGCAATCCTTACAGGCGGTCAGGTTATTTCAGAAGAATTAGGACTTGAATTAAAGGACGCTACAATGGATATGCTCGGACGTGCAAAGTCTGTTAAGGTTCAGAAGGAAAATACAGTTATCGTTGACGGTGAAGGCGAAAAGTCTGCAATCGAAGCAAGAGTTGCACAGATCCGTGCACAGATTGACGAAACAACATCTGATTTCGACAGAGAAAAGTTACAGGAAAGACTTGCAAAGCTGGCAGGCGGCGTAGCTGTTATCAGAGTCGGTGCTGCAACAGAAACAGAAATGAAGGAAGCAAAGCTTCGTATGGAAGATGCTTTAAATGCAACAAGAGCAGCCGTAGAAGAAGGTGTTATTTCTGGCGGTGGTTCTGCTTATATTCATGCTTCTAAGGAAGTGAAGAAACTGACAGAAACACTGGTAGGTGATGAAAAGACAGGCGCAGAGATTATCTTAAAGGCACTCGAAGCTCCGTTATACCACATTTCAGCAAATGCAGGTCTGGAAGGTTCTGTTATTATTAATAAGGTAAGAGAATCTGAAGTAGGAACAGGTTTCGATGCATTAAACGGCGAATATGTCAACATGATTGATGCCGGTATCTTAGACCCTGCAAAGGTTACAAGAAGTGCATTACAGAATGCTACAAGTGTTGCATCTACACTGCTTACAACAGAATCCGTTGTTGCAACAATCAAAGAAGATGTTCCGGCAATGCCGGCAGGCGGTGCGGGCGGCATGGGAATGATGTAATTCCTGCTGTTAAAATGCATAAAAATAAATATTTTTTGGCTGGACGGTAAAACGGGCAGCAGATTGAAACCGGCAGAGGAGACAGATTTTGTCAAATCTGCCGGTTTTTATTGCTTTTTAGTACAAAAAGGATTATGATAGTAACAGACAGGCTGGTTTAAACTCCGGCAGAATGGAGAATTTATGTATAATATTACAACAGAACAGATTTTAAAAACGAAAGCCCCAAAGCAGGCGGCAGTATTTAAGACCGTTATGATTCTTGCATGTATTCTTGCAGTCACAACGATTCCGTCAACTTATGCACTGGGAATTCTGCTCACAGCGATATTTGTGGTATTTACGGTGATATTGTTTAAATATTACAATGCAGAGTATGAATATTCATTAGTGGACGGTGAGCTCACAATTGATAAAATTATGTCACAGTCCATGAGAAAACGCTGCGGGGTATACAATATTGCAAAAGCATCCATGCTTGCGAAACCGACCTGCCAGGCAGCGCTTGGAATGGAACACAAAAAACTGCGGACCGCAGAATACACTTCCAATACAGCACCCGAAAAGACGGTTGTTTTATATACAATGGATGCAAGCAATGAAATGGTGCGCATCATCTTAGAACCGGATGAAAAGATGCTTGAGGCACTTCGGGCGGGTGTACCGAAAGCCGCAGACCGCATGGATGAATAAAAAAGTGAATGTACAGAAAAAAGTGTTTGACATTATCAGCGTATTTTGTTATATTGTCAAATAATACACAAAACACATTAAAATGAAAGAAAGAGAGGATACAGTAGAAATGGGTACAATCATTGGCGAAGGCATTACATTTGATGACGTGTTATTAGTTCCACAGTATTCAGAAGTAACGCCGAATATGATTAATCTGTCAACACAGTTGACAAAGAACATTAAGTTAAACATTCCATTGATGAGCGCGGGAATGGATACTGTTACAGAGCACAGAATGGCAATTGCCATGGCAAGACAGGGCGGTATTGGTATTATTCATAAGAATATGTCTGTAGAACAGCAGGCAGAAGAAGTGGATAAGGTAAAGCGTTCGGAAAATGGCGTTATTACGGACCCATTTTATCTGCATCCGGACAATACACTCGAAGATGCAAATAATCTGATGGGTAAATTCAGAATTTCAGGTGTGCCGATTACAGATGATGATGGCAAGCTGGTGGGTATCATCACCAACAGAGATCTGAAGTTTGAAGAAGATTATAAAAGACCGATTAAGGAATGTATGACAAGCGAGAATCTGATTACAGCACCGGTTGGCATTACATTAGACGAAGCAAAGAAGATTTTAGGCAAGGCAAGAAAAGAAAAACTTCCGATTGTAGACAGCGAATTTAAGTTAAAGGGTCTGATTACAATTAAGGATATCGAAAAGCAGATTAAATATCCGTTATCTGCCCATGATGCACAGGGAAGACTGCTCTGCGGCGCCGCTGTCGGTATTACGGCAAACGTTATGGAACGTGTGGAAGCCCTTGTAAAGGCAAAGGTTGACTGTATCGTAATCGATTCTGCACACGGTCATTCAAAGAACATTATCACTACATTACAAAATATTAAGGCTGCATATCCGGACCTTCAGGTAATTGCCGGAAACATTGCAACAGGTGCAGCTGCAAAGGCTCTTTGCGAAGCAGGCGTAGATGCGGTTAAGGTTGGTATCGGACCGGGTTCTATCTGTACAACACGAGTTGTTGCAGGTATCGGTGTACCACAGGTAACAGCAGTTATGAGTGCTTACGAAGAAGCGAAGAAGTACGGTATTCCGGTTATCGCCGATGGTGGTATCAAGTACTCCGGAGATATCGTAAAAGCAATCGCAGCAGGCGGTAACGTATGTATGCTCGGAAGTCTGCTTGCAGGCTGTGACGAAAGCCCGGGAACATTTGAATTATTCCAGGGAAGAAAATATAAAGTATACAGAGGCATGGGTTCTATCGCTGCCATGGAAAACGGCAGTAAGGACAGATACTTCCAGACCGGCGCTAAGAAGCTGGTACCGGAAGGCGTTGAAGGCCGTGTAGCATATAAGGGACTTGTAGAAGATACCATCTTCCAGTTAATGGGTGGTCTTCGTTCCGGTATGGGATACTGTGGCGCGCAGGATATTCCGACATTACAGGAAACAGCACAGTTTATCAAGATGTCATCTGCAGCATTAAGAGAGAGTCATCCACATGATATTCATATCACAAAGGAAGCTCCAAACTACAGTGTAGAGGATAAGTAAAAAACAAATAATCATAACAAGACAGCCGTCCGGTAACGTGTTGACCGGGCGGCTGTTGTTATGTTCAAGGGAAATATTATTACAGGCACAGTAACAGAAAAAGAGCGGAGAATGCCAGTGCTGCCCGAATATGGTATGATATCATTTTATTGGGAAACTGCTTGATTAATATAGTTTATGTGTTGTATAATGTAATAAATAATTGTGCTGATATTCATAGGGGATTGTACGAGCAGTATAATGATGGATGGGTTAAGAGAGGTATAGCAATGAAGGATATGATGTTTGGCGGGTATATCGCCCGCAACCACGTTGGCAACAATCTGACAGACAGGGAACTGCGGGTATTAAAAGATGGGGATATTGATGCAATGGTGTCTACATTTGTAAAGATGCGTCAGGAGGAGTATATTTTACAGTTAAAGTGTGTATTAAAAAGCCTGAAACATTATCTTGGTGACGAAATGACACTGGAAAAGATTACGATAAAAGAGGAGTATGAAGGGGATTTTATCGGCAGTCAGATGATGGATGGCGATATGGATATTTTCTTTGGAATTATCGGAAGCGATGAGGTATTGTTAAAGGTTGCATCGGATTTTGCAATGGAAGATTTTCAGGAATTTGATATGGATGCATACGATGCAGTCTGCGAACTGATTAATTGTACGAATGGTGCATTTGCAACAAGACTTTGCGATGATGATATAGATGTGGTATTATATCCACCGGTATTTTATGATAATGTGCATATTACAAGTGAAAAAGGATTTTATGTCGTAACCATCGGTTACGAAGGCAGTCAATTTGACTTGATTATGGCAATCAATGAGAATGTGGAGCTTGCCAGCCAGGAAACCTATTTGTAAAGAAATGAAAAAACCGCAAAAGCGGAGGAATGGAGAAATAGTATGGTTACAGTATTAATAGTAGATGACTCAAGAACATCAAGACGTTTTTTAAGAAATATGCTTACAGAGGCGGGATACGAAGTTGTAGCAGAAGCAGTTGACGGCGAAGATGGCATGAAAAAATATGAGGAATTTAAACCGGATATTGTTACAATGGATATTACCATGCCAAAGCTGGATGGGATTGATGCAGTCAGTGAGATTTTAAAGATTAATCCGGCAGCTAAGATTGTAATGGTTACCGCAGCCGGACAGAAGACCAATATTGTAGAAGCATTAAAGAGAGGTGCGGCTGATTTTATCCAGAAGCCGTTTGAGAGCAGTGCAATCGTATCTGTACTCGAAAAGGTTATGGGAGAATAATAAAGCCGTATAAGCGGCAGAATGAGGCAGTATGTATAATTACAGAATTTTGATACAGTATGACGGCGGACGTTTTGACGGATGGCAGCGTCTCGGCAAAGATGCTTCGGAAAATACTGTGGAATTTAAAATTAAAGAGATTTTAAAAAAGATGACAGGTGAGGAAGCAGAACTGTTCTGCGGGTGCAGAACAGAAAAGGGTGTTCACGCTTATGGACAGGTGGCTAATTTCAAGCTGAATTCCAGACAGAACTGCATGGAATTAAGGAATTATCTGAACAGATATCTGCCGCGTGACATTGCCGTGTTGAAAGTGGAAGCAGTTGATGAACGTTTTCACAGTCAGCTGCTTGCAAAGGAAACAACGTATCTGTATCGGATTGATACGAAGTCTATTGCCAGTGTGTTTGAAAGAAAGTATAGTTACCACACATTTCATCCGCTCGATTATGAAGCAATGAATAAAGCAGCCGCTTATTTTCTTGGAAAGCATGACTTTAAGGCTTTCACCACAGCAAGAAAGAGCAAGTCTACCGAACGGGAAATTAAGAATATTACTATCAGTTGTGATGAAAGCGGTATTGCGCAGCTGCGTATTACGGCAAATGATTTTTTGCATAATATGGCAAGGCTGATGATAGGAATTCTGCTGGATGTTGGAACCGGTCTAAAAAAGCCGGAAAATGTACGGGACATTCTGGATGGAAAAGATGTTCAGATGTCACTGCCGGCAGAAAGTTATGGACTGTTTTTGGAAGAAGTCCGATATTAGTGTATGATGAGGTGCTGTTTCGTTAATGAACATAGATTCTTAATGAAGCAGCCCTTTTATATAGTAAAAAGAATTGGAGAGAGTCATGAATACAATTGTTGAAAAGATTACGGAACAGTTACAGAATGCATTTGCCGAATGTGGTTATGATAGAAAGTATGCAAAAGTTTCTTTATCAAACCGCCCGGATTTGTGCGAATATCAGTGCAACGGTGCGATGGCAGCGGCAAAGGAATACAAAAAAGCACCTTTTATGATTGCAGATGAAGTTGTTGCAAAATTGGACAAAAATCTGCTGTTTGACCGTATCGAAAGCGTTAAACCGGGATTTATCAATATTATTTTAAGCGGACAGGCAGTTGCAGACTATGTCAATGAAATGACACAGGCAAAGCAGTTTGGTTATGAAAATCCTGAAAAGCCAAAGACGGTCATCGTGGATTACGGCGGAGCCAATGCGGCAAAACCGCTTCACGTAGGACATTTGCGCTCTGCGGTAATCGGTGAGAGTGTAAAGAGAATCCAGCGTTTTGCGGGCAATAAAGTAATCGGTGATGTACATCTTGGCGACTGGGGTCTTCAGATGGGATTAATTATTGAAGAACTGCGTGACAGAAAGCCGGAACTTCCGTATTTTGACGAGCAGTTTACAGGTGAATATCCGGCAGAAGCACCGTTTACCATTTCCGAGCTGGAGGAAATCTATCCGGCAGCCAGTGCAAAATCCAAAGAAGATGCAGCATTTATGGAAAGAGCGCATAATGCAACCTTAAAGCTGCAGAGCGGGGATAAGGCATGTACGGCAATCTGGAAACATATTATGGCAGTTTCCAAAGCGGATTTAAAGAAAAACTATGACAATCTGAATGTGTCCTTTGATTTGTGGAAAGGGGAAAGCGATGCACAGCCGTATATTCCGTCTATGGTACAGGAGATGATTGACAAGGGACTGGCTTACGAAAGTCAGGGTGCTATGGTTGTGGATATTCAGGAAGAAGGCGATACCAAAGAACTGCCGCCATGTATTGTCAGAAAATCAGACGGTGCCGCACTGTATGCAACTTCCGATTTGGCAACGCTGGTGGAAAGAGAAAAGCTGTATCAGCCGGATGCTTATATTTATCTGGCTGATAAAAGACAGGAACTGCATTTTACACAGGTATTCCGTGTGGCAAAGAAAGCAGGCATTGTAAATCCACAGGCAGAAATGACATTTTTAGGTTTCGGAACAATGAACGGAAAAGACGGAAAGCCGTTTAAGACACGTTCAGGCGGCGTGATGCGTCTGGAACATCTGATTGCCGATATCAATGAAGCAGTCTATAAAAAGATGATGGAAAACCGTACAATGGATGAAGAAGAAGCAAGAGCAACGGCAAAGATTGTTGGACTTGCAGCCTTAAAGTACGGGGATTTATCCAATCAGGCATCCAAAGACTATGTATTTGATATTGAACGTTTTGCATCATTTGAAGGAAATACAGGTCCATATATTTTATATACAATTGTAAGAATTAAATCTATTTTAAACAAATATACCGATAGTGGAAAGACACTGGAAAATCTCAGCATGAATCCGGCGGACTCCGCAACGGAAAAGGCATTGATGCTTTCTCTGGCAAAGTTTTCGGAAATTATGGCAGTAGTCTATACAGAGAAAGCGCCGCATAAGCTGTGCCAGTTTATTTATGAAGTATCCAACGCATTTAACGGATTCTATCACGATACCAAGATTCTTGCAGAAACAGACGAAGCAAAGCAGAAGGGCTATATTGCGTTAATTTGTCTGACAAAAGCCGTATTAGAGCAGTGTATAGAACTGCTGGCAATTGAATGCCCGGACAGAATGTAGGAATATATAAGAATATCAAAAGAAAAAGCTAAGATTTTGTGCGGCCGCAGATAAGAAAAGGGCGATATGCTGTACAGGTCAGAAGCTTAGAGGGATAGGATTTATAGAAGGAGGAAACGGAAATCCGTATAAAGTTATGAAATTATTATCATTTGCTATTCCATGCTACAATTCGGCGGCATATATGGAAAAATGTATTCAGTCTGTTCTGGCAGGCGGTGAGGACGTAGAAGTTATCATTGTAGATGATGGTTCTACCAAAGATGAAACAGCAAAAATTGCAGATGAATATGCAGCAAAATATCCGACGATTGTTAAGGCGGTTCATCAGGAGAACGGTGGACATGGACAGGCAGTTAATACAGGACTGGCACATGCAACGGGTAAATATTTTAAAGTGGTTGACAGTGATGACTGGGTGGATTTAAAAAGTTACCGCAGAGTACTGGCAACGCTCAAAAAATTTGACGAGGCAGAAGAACCGGATATGGTCATTGCAAATTACGTCTATGAAAAAGTGGGTGCAAAGCGTAAGAAAGTCATCCATTATGACAATGTATTTCCGGAAGAAACTCTTTTTACATGGAATGATATCGGACATTTTAAGCTGGACCAGTACATTTTAATGCATACGGTTATTTATAAGACGGAATTGCTGAAAAAATGTGGATTGCAGCTGCCAAAACATACATTTTATGTGGATAACATTTTTGTATTTGAACCGCTGCCGTATGTTAAGAAAATGTATTATATCAATACGAATTTTTACCGCTATTTTATCGGCAGGGATGACCAGTCTGTCAATGAGACGGTCATGATTTCAAGAATTGACCAGCAGCTGCGCGTTACACGCAGAATGGTAGATTTTTATACAGAGCAGAAAATCAGCAATCAGAAATGCCGTATGTATATGCGCAATTATCTGCGTATTATGATGGAAGTATCATCGATCTTTCTGATTCTTTCAGGCACACCTGAAAATTTTGCCAAAAAGCAGGAATTGTGGAATTACGTCAAGGCAAAGGATAAGGAAGTTTATAAAATGCTTCGTTATAGTATGCTTGGTTTTTCAGTCAATCTTCCGGGGAAATCCGGCAGATGGATTTCAAAGACAGGTTACAAAGTAATGAATAAGTGGATTGGATTTAACTAGGAGGAATGTGAATGATTCTTGATTTGTTTAAACTGGATGGAAAAGTTGCAGTTGTGACCGGTGCCAATACCGGACTGGGACAGGGAATGGCAGTCGCACTTGCCGAGGCAGGTGCAAAGGTTGTCGGTGTCGGAAGACGTTCCTGTGCGGAAACGAAAGAAAAGATTGAAGCATTTGGCGGAAGCTTTACAGAGGTATTGGCAGATTTGTCAACAACCGCAGCAGTAGATACCGTACTTTCCGGTGCATTGGACGCATACGGCAGAGTAGATATTCTGGTAAATAATGCAGGAATTATTAAGCGCTGTGATGCTGTCGATGTGACAGAAGCAGACTGGGATACGGTCATTGATATTAATGAAAAGGTCGTCTTTTTCTTAAGCCAGGCATTTGCAAAGCAGTATATTAAGCAGCAGGACGGCGGCAAGATTATTAATGTGGCTTCCATGCTTTCCTATCAGGGTGGAATCCGCGTGCCTTCCTATACGGCAAGCAAGAGTGCCATTATGGGGCTGACAAAGGCGCTTGCCAATGAATGGGCAAAATACAACATTAATGTCAATGCGATTGCACCGGGTTATATGGCAACGAACAATACCGCACAGCTTCGCAGTGATGATGACAGAAGTGATGAGATTCTTTCAAGAATTCCGGCAGGCCGCTGGGGGACACCGGAAGATATGCAGGGCGCAGTTGTATGGCTGGCTTCCAAAGCATCGGATTATGTAAATGGCTACACTGTAGCGGTAGACGGTGGCTGGCTCGCACGATAAACGATGTAAAAAAGCAACGTAAATAAAAACCGCAGGAACTTCCGGTAAGCACAAGTCATAAGACAGGTGCAGATACAAAATGTTCCTGCGGTTTTATTTTTAAATTAAAAGACTTTGTGACCCTGATATCATTAAAATAATACGCGGCAGATATTCTGATTGACATTCTTTTTAATAAAATCTGCGGCGGCATGACGTTCCTGTTCAGGCATATCTGCCTGACGCAGCATGACGGTCATTTTCCCTTTCTCAAAAAACATATAATAACCAAACTTATCATAAATGGTTGTAAAATCGTCCCAGCTATAATTATAGGTCAGTTCAAATTCCGGGATTTCAGCAAGGATGCCGCTTTCCATCAGTGTAATTGTACATGGTGCGGATTCGGAAGCATCTCTGTTCTTTAAGTGATAATTCACGCTGCTTTTAAACTGGAAACCAAAAATATAAATGGGATAGCACCAGCATGCTGCATAAATGACGGCAAGATAAGAAGAAAAGCAGCCGAGTGCAATGCAGACAATTGTAATCGCGGCGGGAAGCCATGTTAAAATCAGCTCAATGGGATTTCTGATAAAACGGTTCCAGAATACAATCTTAGAATATTCTCTGCCACTTGCCTTGAGTGTGGTTTCGTATTTAATATAATCCATAATGTTCTCCGTTCCAAAGTGCAGGACACTTTGTTCTTTAAGTCTATATCAAATAATACCATGCCGGCAAAATGAATACAATGAAAAATAAATAAAATTCTAACTGATGGTTTCCAAACCTGTGCAAATAAGGTATAATAGTACAAAACACAAGTTTTGGGGTATGAGGTAAAATGAAGGTGAAAAGTCAGGTCATGTCTAACATTGTTCGTATGCTGGAAAATGAAGGACCTTTTAAAGATGTCATTTATGTCATTTTGGAAAATGTATCAAAGTATCTGAAAATGCCGGATGTCACTGTTATGCAGTATGATGAAGAAAGAACCTGTCTGTATCCGGTACTTTCCTATGGCGGCAGACACCATCTGATACAAGCTGCAGAAGTGCAGGCGGCAGCGGCACAGACTGCGCCGCAGGGAACTGTAGAGCGGCAGGTAAAAGCGGCGGCAGATAGTCCGCTTTATGGTGAGAAACTGTGCTATTACAGGACAGACACGGCACAGGAGCCGGTGCGTATGGCACTTGCGGATGCAAATATCAAAACGAGCGTAACGGCTCCGGTAAAAGCGGAAGATAAAGTCCGGATGTATCTGTGTGTATCGGACAGTACAAACGATGTAGAACTGGATGCAGAACAGCTTCGGTTTGTATCGGATGTAGCAAATGTAATTCAAAGCATTATGCAGGAACGTATCAGCAAAGATTCCTTATCCTATTCCTATGAGGTATTAAAGGAAATTCTTGGAAGTATTGATTCGGGTATTATGGTGTATGACAGACAGACGAAAGAAGTGCTGTTTGAAAATGATATTGTGAAAAACTGCAATGATATTAAACGGGTCATTCAGACCTGTGTGACATTTTATTTTACAGGTGAAAATACAAAAAGCATCCAGGAACACTGTGATGCCCAGTCTGGGCTGTGGTACGAGGTCCGCTTTTCGGATTTGAGGTGGTTAAACGGCAATCCGGCAGTAGTCTGCACGGCGGTTGATGTAACACAAAAGAAGAAGAATCAGCAGAAAATCGAGTATCAGGCGCACAATGATTTCCTGACCGGTCTGTATAACCGTATGAAATGTGAAAATGATTTACGCCACATTGTCCGTAAAGCGGTGCGGGACAAAGAAAAAGGTGCCGTGCTGTTTATGGATTTGGACGATTTTAAACATATCAATGACGGACTGGGACATCAGTACGGCGATGTGCTGTTACAGCAGGTCGCCGCAGGCTTACAGGGGATTGCGGGAATCCGCGGACACTGTTACAGAATGGGCGGTGATGAATTTGTCATCATTATTCTGCCGCAGTATTTTGACATCTGGGAAAAAATTGTTAAAAATATTATTGCGATGTTCCGTAAACCGTGGTATCTGATGGAAACAGAATACTTCTGTACGATGAGTATGGGTGTTGCCTTTTTCCCGGACGACGGAACGGAAGTGGACGATATTATAAAGACGGCGGACATTGCCATGTATGAGGCAAAGAAAGCCGGTAAGAACCAGTACAGCATTTACGACAATACATCGAGTGAAAATGTCAGCAAGCGGCTGGATATTGAAAATAATATGCGGCAGGCAGTGGCCTCAGAGATTCAGGAGTTTCTGGTATACTACCAGCCGGTAGTAGATGCAGTGACAAAAAAATGCACATCCTGTGAAGCACTGGTGCGATGGGACAGCAAATCTCTCGGATTTATGGGACCGAGCGACTTTGTACCGCTTGCAGAATATCTTGGACTGATTACCTCCATCGGGGACTATGTGTTAGAAGAAGCCTGCAGTCAGTGCAGATACTGGAACGAGCACGGCTATCCCGACTTTCATGTCAATGTCAATTTGTCGGTAGTTCAGCTGCTCCAGAAAGATGTGGTAAAAAATATTGAAAAAATCCTTTTAAAGACGGGTGTAAATCCAAAGAATATTATTCTGGAAATCACGGAGTCCTTTGCTATTAACGATATGAACCGTGTCCTTGAGATTATCAAGGGGCTTAAAAAATTAGGTCCGCGGATTGCATTGGACGATTTTGGAACCGGATATTCTTCGTTAAATTATATCAAGCAGCTTCCGCTGGATTTAATCAAAGTGGATAAGACATTTATCGATGATATTCTGGAAGATGAATATGCACAGGCATTTGTACGGCTGATTGTGGAACTGTCAAAAACCATCGGCACGAAGCTGGTCGTTGAAGGCGTGGAACATCAGGAACAGTACGAGCTGCTCAGAGGTCTGGGGGTGCATTATATACAGGGATTCTATTTTGGAAAACCGGCAGCCGCAAAAGATTTTGAACAAAAGTACTTAGCATCATGGAAGCCGGAGCAGTAAGGAAGAACCATAAATATAAGAACAATAAAAGAAATTAAAATGCGAGGGCGGCGCATGCCGCAGAAATGAGGTAGAGATGAGAACAATTATCAGAGGTGGCAGGGTGTTAGATCCAGCAAGCAGCACAGACGGCATCAGGGATATTCTTGTGGAAGACGGTATTATTAAAGAGGTTGCAGAACATATCAGTACCGATGCGGAAAATGTAATTGAGGCAGAAGGTCTTTATGTCATGCCGGGACTGATTGACCTGCATGTACATTTCCGGGAGCCGGGATTTGAACATAAGGAAACAATCCGTACCGGAGCCAGAGCAGCGGCGAGAGGCGGATTTACAACCGTTTGTGTCATGCCGAATACCAAGCCGGTCGTAGACAGCGTGGAAATGGTGAAGTATGTGATTGACAAGGCAAAGGAAGTAACAGATATCCATGTGCTTCCGATTGCGGCAATTACGGCGGGACAGGACGGAGAATTTATCACGGATTTTGAAAATCTGTACAAAAACGGTGCGGTTGCGGTCAGCGAAGACGGCAAGTCTGTTATGAATGCGAGAGTGGCAAGACAGGCAATGCGTCTGGCTGCAGAAGTCGGAATCCCTGTATTTGCACACTGCGAAGATAAAAATTTAGTTGCAAGAGGTGTGATGAATGCCGGCAACAGAGCCAAAGAACTCGGACTTTACGGCATTATGAATGCGGTGGAAGACGTCATTGTGGCAAGAGATATCCTGCTTGCAAAAAACACAGGCGCAAGACTGCATCTGTGCCACTGCTCAACCGTGGACAGTGTGAAGATGACAAAGCTTGCAAAGGAAGAAGGAATAGATGTAACAGCAGAGGTTACACCACACCATTTTACACTGACGGAAGATGATATCACAGGTGATGATGCAAACTACAAAATGAATCCGCCACTGCGTGCTAAGGCAGACCGCGAAGCGTTAAAGGAAGGCTTAAAGGAAGGGGTTATGGATGTGATTTCAACAGACCATGCACCGCACCACAGAACAGAAAAAGAGCGTCCGTTTGCTGAAGCACCATTTGGCATTACGGGACTTGAAACTTCTGTGAGCCTGACGATTACGGAGCTGGTGGACAAGGGTGTTTTAACACCGCTTCAGATGGCAGAACGCATGAGCTATAAGCCTGCGCAGATTATCAACAGCGACAAAGGAACACTGCTTCCGGGACGTGCGGCAGATATTACGATTATCGACCCAAATGAAGAATATGTGATTGACAGCACCCTGTTTGCATCCATGGGAAAAAATACACCGTTTAACGGAAAGACAGTCAAGGGCAGAGTCAGATATACAATGTCAGACGGTAAGGTTGTATATTCATACAAGCCGGGCTGTGAAATTATAGTAGACAAAGACGTTCCAAAACTCATATAATAAATACGCCTGTACCGGCAGAAAGAGGAAGACAAAAATGATTAACAAGTTAGTAGACAAAATTAAAAAGCAGAACGCACCGGTTGTAGTCGGATTAGACCCGATGATGAAGTTTATACCGGAACATTTAAAGAAAGCCGCATTTGCGGAATACGGTGAAACATTAGAAGGTGCGGCAGAAGCAATCTGGCAGTTTAACAAGGCGATTGTAGATAATATTTATGATATTGTACCGGCAGTCAAGCCACAGGTTGCAATGTATGAGCAGTTCGGCATTGAAGGCATGAAGGTATTCCAAAAGACCGTAGACTACTGTAAGTCAAAGGACATGGTCGTTATCGGTGACGTAAAGCGTGGGGACATCGGTTCGACATCAGAAGCGTATGCTGTTGCACATTTGGGAAAGGTGCAGGTTGGAAGCAAGAAGCTTTCCGCATTTAACGAAGATTTTGCAACGGTGAATCCGTATCTGGGTTCAGACGGCATCGATCCTTTTGTAAAGGTCTGCAAGGAAGAAAAGAAGGGTATCTTTATTCTTGTTAAGACTTCCAATCCGTCCAGTGGCGAATTTCAGGACCGTTTAATTGACGGCAGACCGCTCTATGAGCTGGTAGGTGAAAAGGTTGCCGAGTGGGGCAGTGAATGTATGGGTGATGACTACAGCTATGTCGGAGCCGTTGTCGGTGCAACGTATCCGGAAATGGGCAAGACCCTGCGTAAGATTATGCCAAAGGCTTATATTTTAGTACCGGGTTACGGTGCACAGGGCGGTAAGGCAGAGGATTTGGTACATTTCTTTAACGAAGACGGCTTAGGTGCGATTGTCAACAGTTCAAGAGGCATTATTGCGGCTTATACAAAGGAACAGTACGCAAAATTCGGTGAGGAGCATTTCGCAGAAGCTTCCAGACAGGCGGCACTCGATATGATTGCCGACATTAACGGTGCATTACACAAGTAGGCGGAAATGAGGAGCAGAAATGGCATATAGAGAAAAAGTAACGATTGTACGTGCAGATGAAATCGCAACGGACATTTATGAAATGTGTTTTTCAACAAAAAATATTGCAAAGGAAGCAAAGCCGGGACAGTTCGTGTCCGTCTATTCTAACGACGGTTCGCGGCTTCTTCCGCGCCCAATCAGTATCTGCGGCATTGAGGGTGATACCCTGCGCATTGTATACCGGGCAGTCGGAAAAGGCACACAGGAATTTGCAACCATGCACGCCGGACAGACCCTTGAAGTACAGGGACCGCTTGGCAACGGCTATGACATTTCAAAGGTATCAAAGGAACGCAAAGCGATCTTGTTTGGCGGCGGCATTGGGATTCCGCCGATGTTGGAGCTGGCAAAGCAGTTAGATTGTGAAAAGAGCATTGTTTTAGGGTATCGTGATGAATTGTTTTTAAATGATGAATTTGAAGCATACGGTAAAGTGTATCTGGCAACAGAAGACGGCAGTGCCGGAACAAAGGGCAATGTATTGGATGCCGTAAAGGCATGCGGCATTGAAGGTGACATTTTATTTGCATGCGGTCCGACACCGATGCTTCGTGCTATTAAGCAGTATGCAAAAGAAAACGGACTGGAATGTTACCTGTCCTTAGAAGAAAAAATGGCATGCGGAATTGGTGCGTGCCTTGCCTGTGTATGCAAGTCCACACAGGTAGACGACCATTCGAAGGTACATAACAAAAGAGTCTGCAAAGAAGGACCGGTATTTAACGCAGAGGAGGTAGAACTGTAATGAATTTATCCGTAAATATTGCAGGAGTTGAATGGAAGAATCCTGTTACAACCGCTTCCGGCACGTTTGGTTCCGGTATGGAATATGCAGAATACGTTGATTTGAATAAGCTGGGTGCCGTAACGACAAAGGGCGTTGCCAATGTACCGTGGCCGGGTAATCCGACGCCGCGTATTGCAGAAACCTACGGCGGCATGATTAATGCAATCGGTCTGCAAAATCCGGGACTGGATACGTTTATTTCAAGAGATATTCCGTTTTTAAAGCAGTATGATACAAAGATTATTGTCAATGTCTGTGGAAAAACAGAGGAAGATTATGTCGATGCGGTGGAAAAGTTAAGCGAACAGCCGGTGGACATGCTTGAAATCAATATTTCCTGCCCAAATGTCAAGGAAGGCGGTATCGCTTTCGGTCAGAATCCGGCTTCGGCAGAACGGATTACGGCGGCAGTGAAAAAGGTCGCAAAGCACCCAGTTATTATGAAGTTAAGCCCGAATGTAACCGATATTACGGAAATGGCAAAGGCAGTAGAAGCGGGCGGCGCCGATGCGGTTTCACTGATAAATACGATTACGGGTATGAAGATTGATATTAACAGGAGAACATTTGCAGTTGCCAATAAAACAGGCGGTATGTCCGGTCCGGCAGTAAAACCGGTCGCAGTCCGCATGGTTTATCAGGTAGCCAATGCAGTCCGTCTGCCAATCATCGGCATGGGAGGTATCGCAACCGCAGAAGATGCCCTTGAATTTATCATGGCAGGCGCGAGTGCGGTAGCTGTCGGCACGGCAAATTTCCATAATCCGATGGCCACCGATGAGATTGTAGACGGCATCGCCGCTTATATGAAGAAAAATAACATTGAAGACATTCATGAACTGATTGGATGTGTAAAATAATAACCGCTGACGCTGCGGAGTGGAAGCGGCGCAGGAGGTAGAAAATGTCACAAAGACAGGCAACAAAGGAACAACAGCAGATTATAGAAGCAACAGAAGGCAATATCCGCGTGCGTGCGGTACCGGGTTCGGGAAAGACATTTGCACTGACGAAACGAATCGTCTATCTGATATTGGAGCTGTATGTCGAGCCGTCGTCCATCGTTGCCATGACATTTACCAATAAGGCGGCGAATGAAATGAAGTACCGTCTGAAAAAAATGATAGGGGACTTTGCAACGTGTTATGCGGGAACCTTTCATGGATATTGTAATTTAATTCTAAAAGAAGAAATCTACCGCCTTTCTTATCCGAAGACTTTTGTGATTCTGGATAAGAAAGCGCAGGTGGATTTGATTCGTGAAGTCGCCGATGAACTGGGATTTTCGTTAAAAGATTTTACGGCAAAGGAATATGCGGACAAAATCTGTGAGGAAAAGCAGGACAGAGCCTATATTCCGCTGATGTTAGATACCGGCAGGGAAGCCCTGCAAAAGAAAATCGGTCACACGGAGGACCCGTTTTATCAGGTGTACTATTCTTATCTGAAAAAACAACGCGATAATTATGTGCTGGATTTTGAGGATATCATACAGTTTGCAATCTACATTCTCACGCAGTATAAAGAGGCACTCAAAAAATGGCAGAGCCGTTGTCAGTATCTGCTTTGTGATGAATATCAGGATGTAAATAAAAATCAGGAATATTTACTTTATTTATTAAGCGGAAAATATCACAACCTGACAGTTGTGGGCGATGATGACCAGTGTATTTACGGCTGGCGCGGGTCTGATGTGGAATATATGGTGCATTTTAATGAGCGGTATGAAAATGTCGTGGATTATTCGTTAAGCCGCAACTTCCGCAGTACGCCGGAGATTGTAGCGGCGGCAAATTCTTTAATTGAAAAGAACCAGAACCGTCTGGAAAAGCAGATGTATACCAAAAATCCGCATGGCGCAAAGCCGGTATATAACTGTCTGCCGTATGAAAAAGACGAAGCGGTATGGATTGCAGAACAGATAGACGCGGCGGTTTCAACCGGGAAAAAATATGCAGACCACACGGTGCTTGTGCGTGCGGCTTCCCAGACAAGAGCGCTGGAGGAAGCCTTTCTTGCAAAGAAAATTCCGTATAAGATTTTAAACGGCGCAAGGTTTTATGATTCGGAGGAAATCCGCACGGTGCTTGCCTATCTGCGCATGGTTTATGCACCGAATGATTTGGATTTCTTATGGACGATAAAAAGACCGCGCAAGGGTTTCGGTAAGAAATCCATAGAAGATTTGAAAAAATATGCCGCAGAACACGAAATTGGACTGTTTCAGGCACTCGGTGAGCAGATTGAACAGGGTACTGTAAAAAAAGAAGTGCTTGTTGCTTATTATAAAAATATATCGGAATTACATAAAGAATATGATAAGTATTCATGCAAAGAGCTTGTCAACCGGGTACTGGATTTCGGATACCGCGAGGAACTGGAGCAGGACGTGGAACAGCGAAGGCTGGATAATGTGACGGAACTGATAACAGCCATTGCCGCAATGGAAGCGGAAAATCAGGATAAGCTTTCGCTGGAAGAACTGCTGGCACATTTTGCATTGTTTACGGCTCAGGATGATGACGATGAAAAAAATGTTGTGAAAGTCATGACGATTCACACGGCAAAGGGCCTGGAATTTGACATTGTATTTATCTGTGGACTGGTAGACGGGCAGTTTCCAAGCAGGCGCCTGCGCAATGAAGATGAGCTGGAAGAAGAACGGCGGCTGTTTTACGTGGCGGTGACACGGGCAAAGACACGGCTGTATCTAAGCAGTTACGCGGCAAAGTCGGAAGGCTTTCCGGTGCGTCCATCGGCATTTATACAGGATATTGACTACAGCCTGCTGGAATGTGTGGGAAATGTCGTCAAAAACGGTCAGGCCACACCGCAGATGCTGCCGAAGAAGACCTTTGATGTGGGCGATAAAGTAGAGCATAAAATTTTCGGTGTCGGAACGATTGTAGACATCAATCTATCCACCCAGTCTTATGAAATTGATTTTGAAAAATTAACCGGAACGAGAAAGATTATGTTCCGTGCGGAGTTAAAAAAAGTGTAAGCTCGTTATCAGGAGTGGTGATAAAAAGTGTAGGCTGTCAGTGCGGCTTACATTTTTTTAGCTTACAGATATAGTTTTAAACTATGGACAACCTTAATGAATTCATATTATACAGATAGGAAAATGTCCGTTATAATACGACAAAACAAAGGAAGCAGGAGGAAACATAAAGTGAGCCAGTTATATACACCTTTCAGATATGATTTTGTAGGAAGCTTTTTAAGACCGGAGTATTTAAAGAAAGCAAGAGCGGATTACGAAGCAGGAGCAATGAGCGCAGAGGAATTGAAAAAGACAGAAGATAAGGCAATTACAGAGTTGGTTGCAAAGCAGAAGGAGGCAGGTTATCACGTTATTACAGACGGAGAATTCCGCCGTGCAACATGGCATCTGGATTTTATGTGGGCATTTGACGGAGTCGGACACAGCAAAACCGAAACGGGACTTCCGTTCCACGGTGAAGCTGCAATGATTGATGATACATATGTGACGGGAAAGATTTCTTATAAGAAAAATCATTCGTTTGTAGAGCATTTTAAATTTGTAAAGACACTGGAAGATGAAAATACGGTTGCAAAGCTGACCATTCCGGCACCGGCACAGTTTCTGGAACAGATGATTATGCCTTTTGCATGGAGCAATACTAAGAAGTTTTATGATACACAGGAAGAAGTGGCAAAGGATATTGCCGAAGGATACCGTGAATTTATCAAAGAGGTTTATGCGGCAGGCTGTAGAAATCTTCAGTTGGACGACTGCTCATGGGGCATGGTGGTAGACCCGGCGGCTTGTAAATTATTCGGCGTAACACCAAAGGGACTTGAAAAGATTAAGGAACAGCTTTTAGAGATTAATAACATCGCGCTTGAAGGAAAGCCGGAAGATTTAATTGTCAATACACACGTATGCCGCGGCAATTTCCATTCTACCTATGCAAGCAGCGGTGCTTATGACAGCGTAGCGGCGACTTTATTTGCAAAGGAAAATGTCAATGCGTATTATCTGGAATTTGATGATGAGCGTTCCGGCGGATTTGAACCGTTAAAATATGTAGAGGGTGATAAGAAGGTTGTACTCGGACTGGTTACAACAAAATCCCCGAAGCTGGAAGATGCGCAGGCAGTAATTGACAGAATCCACGAGGCGGCAGAATATGTGCCGTTAGACAGACTGTATTTAAGTCCGCAGTGCGGATTCGCTTCCTGTGAAATCGGTAACAAGCTCACAGAAGAAGAACAGTGGGCAAAGCTGGCACTGGTAAAGGAAATCGCAGAAAAGGTGTGGGGATAGATAACAGATTCATATTGGAATGAGAGAGAAAGCAATGCAGATTCGTGGGCATTGCTTTCTTTTTATGATAGAATATTGACAAAAGCCTATCATGCAGCATATACTGGTAATAGAAAAATAAAAAATATCACAAAGGATAGGGGGATAAAGTTTGGACGTTACGATTGCAGATATTGAAAAATACCTTGAAGATGTAAAAAAAGCCATTCATACCGGTAGATATAAAGTGGAGATGAATGAAAACAGACAGGATAATCTGGATTTATTTATGGATTATGTTATTAATGAAGAAAAAAGAAAACAAATATTACTGGGACTTACTGCCATGGATTTTTCTGAGATAAGACATAATACTCATAAAGGATATGAGCATGAGTTATTATATATATTTGGAAAAGATGTGAAATTATTACGTCGATTTGGCGCAGGGGAGGAACAGGTATCATTATATATTAAGTTCAATAAATTGGAATCAAGGTATGTAATTGTAATTTCATTTCACAAACAAAAACACCCGTTAAAATATAAGTTCAGATAACTAAAAGAAAAGTAAAGGAGGACAATGAAATGGTGAAAGAAAGATTGATTGATTTTTGCACGGCATGTAGAAAAGATACAACGTATAAATTGTGTAGAAAAGTTATACAAAAAGTAATTAAAGGTAAAAAATACGAATTTGAAATTATTGTTGCAAAGTGCAATGAATGTGGACAGGAAATGGATATTCCCGGTATTTTAGATGAAAATATAAAAAAGATTGACAAACAATATCGTCAGGCTGAAGGATTGGTCAGCATTGATGATATTCAAAAAATAATGGACATTTATAATATCGGAAAGGCACCGTTATCAATCGCACTGGGTTTTGGAGAAATAACAATTACCCGGTATTTATCAGGACAGATGCCTTCAAAGGAATATTCTGACATTATAAAAAAAGCACTTTCGTCACCGGATTATATGATTAGCCTGATAAATAAAAATGCTGAAAAAATGGGTGAAACAGCTTATAAGAAAGCTATAAAATCAGCAGAGAAAATAGCAAATCATTTTTGTGTTTCAGATAAAATGCTGCTGACGATATCTTATATATTTGAACAGATGAGGGAAGTAACACCGCTGGCACTGCAAAAAATGTTGTATTTTATTCAGGGTATTTATATGGTTCTGTTTGATAAGCCGTTATATAAAGAAGACTGTATGGCATGGACCCACGGACCTGTTTATGAAAATGTATACAACCTATTTAAGGATTTTAAGTATAATCCGATAGAGGATAACAGATTTGCAATTTTTAAAGACAGGTTTGAAGAATTGGGTGAGCAGGAAAAAATGGTTATTGATTTGGTAATTAATACTTTCGGAAAATACAGTGGCAAAGTGCTGGAGAGTATAACGCATGAAGAACTGCCATGGAAAAATGCCAGAGCGGGATATGAACCTACAGAATCGTCTAGAGAAATTATCAGTAAAGAAGAAATCAAAAATTACTTTATCCGTGTAGCAGACACATACGGCGTTGATACGGAAGAAAAACTGAATCACTATATTCAAAGTTATATGTAAAATAAAATAACAGAAAAAAGAAAGCAATGCAGATTCATACCGCATTGCTTTCTTTTTTTGCCATAATGACTTCTGTTGAGCGATGAAAGACAATACAGCATGAAAAGAAAGGAAATACAAAAACGAAAAAATATGGAAAATCAATATGGATACATTCGTGTCAGCAGTAAGGAACAAAATGAAGACCGCCAGATGATAGCAATGAAAAATGCGGGAATCGTGCAGGCAAATATTTATATGGATAAGCAGTCGGGAAAGGATTTTAACAGGGAACAGTACCGGAAAATGATTCGTAAAATGAAAAAGAATGACATTTTATATGTCAAAAGCATAGACCGGCTGGGCAGAAATTATGATGAAATCATACAGCAGTGGCGTATGCTTACACATCAGAAAGGCATTGATATCGTGGTGCTGGATATGCCGCTGTTAGACACAAGGCGCGGGAAAGACCTGATGGGAACATTTTTGTCAGACATTGTGTTACAGGTGCTATCTTTTGCGGCGGAAAATGAACGCAGTAATATCCGCCAGCGCCAGCAGGAGGGGATTGCGGCGGCAAAAGAAAAGGGCGTGCGGTTTGGCAGACCGTCCCTGCCGGTACCGGGTGATTTTGAAAAAATCTGCGCGGCTTGGCGGGCAAAAAAGCTGACAGTCAGGCAGGCGGCAGACCGCTGTAACATGCCTGTCAGTACATTTTACGGGAAAGTAAAAAAGCTTGAAGAATCCGAAAACAGAAAATAATGCCCGTAATTCGGAAAGGTATACTTTTCCGAATTACAGACATGACATATTTATAAAGTAATTATAAACAAAATTTTATTATATTTCAATAGATTTTATAATATTTATCCGTCAAAATCACCATAAAAAGGGAAAATTCTGTTCGTTCGGAAAAGTATACTTTTGCAAACGGGCATTAAAAAACCCATAAAAGAGGGGAAAACCAAAAGGAGAAAAGAAAATGAGAAAAAGAATAACAACAGTAACAACGGCAACAGCTGTGGCGATTGTGTCAGCCGCCCTGCTTGCGGGCTGTGGCAGTAAAACCAGCCAGGCAGTCAATGCCGTACCAAAGGAAGTAACCACAACGCAGGCAGAAACGCAGATATCGTCAGCGGCTTCAACCACACAGGCGCAGGAAACTGCTGAGGCAGAATCCACTGAGGCGGAATCCACCGAAGAAACATCAGAACAGGTATCAGAAGAAGTGGCTGTGGCAGACAATACACCGGAACCGGAATATGAAGCACCTGCCAAAGAACCGGTATACGAGGAGCCCGCATATGAAGCGCCGGAAGAAGAACCGGATAACAGTGCTTCAGAAGAACCGGCATACGAAGAACCGGCAGCAGAACCAGAACAGCCTGCGGAAAGTCTGCCATATCTGAATGAGCCGATGTATACAATCATTAGTGACGACGATGACATGCTGCATGTAAACGTATACACGGAAGATGATTTAAACCATACCGAAAAACACAACGGCGCAGGCTGGCAGCTGGTTGACCAAATGGAGGATATTTTAAATTCCAGAGGATACACAGGGGTTTCATCGGGTGGTGATTTGGCCAGTGAGATGCCACGTTATGCAGATGTTGATAACGGAACAAGAGAAGTTACAAGAATCACATCATATGGGCTTATGAAGAAGTAAAGAAATTCAGAGTACAGCGAAGTACAGGGAACTATTTAGGCGCGGAGTGAAGATTTTAGTTAAAAAGAAAGGAATCGAAATGGAAACAAGAGAAGAATTGTTAGAGGGGTTAAGCAATGCTGTATCTATCATGGGACAGTTTTCTAATGCCCAGTAGCAGTTAGATGGAATACGCAGTCAGTATAGAAGTACAAGGGCAAATGTTAAATGGGGAAAGCTGGCAAAGACTGTTTTTACGTTTTGGATTATATGTTGTGTTGTAGGTCTTTTTGTGGCAGAAAAAAATGTAATTATTTTCAATGTAGTTCAGTATGTGGTATATACTGCTGGTTTCTATGCAGTTATGACATTTTATTACAAAGCAAAAAATAAAAAAATAACTGCCGATAACGAGCAGATTGTGGAGAATAATCAAAGGCTGAAAGTAAAAGAGCAGGAGGTGATAGATAATATTCAACAGCTGCAGGAATCATACAGACAATATGTAAGTTCATGGTATCCGGAAAATTACTGCTATGTTGATGCGGCAGAATTTTTCTATAATACTATCAAAAATTACAGAGCGGATACGTTAAAGGAAGCTATCAATCTGTATGAAACAACACTTCATCAGCAGCGTATAGAGAATAACCAGAAGCAGTCTATTAAACAGCAGAAGTTAAATAATCTGTTATCTGTTGGGAGCATTATAATGCAGGGGGCACAGCTTGGTGAAATGAGCCGTCATAACGCAAATGTTGAATTTCAGATGCAGCAGTCCAATAGAAATTTATCAGATATTAAGAGTAAGTTATAAGTATTAGCAGGAGGAATAAAGCAAATGAGAAAAATTAAAACAATCATTAAAAGAAGCAGTAGTGTAGCACTTGTATCTGTTATGATACTTGGCAGTTCGGGAATGATGGCATATGCAGCTTCGGGTGAATTTACCGGTGAAAAAGTGCAAACCATTAATACAGACGTATTATCTGCTACGGCACAGGTGAATAAGTCAGCTTCAACAGTATCGGGCAAGTGGGGAACCTGTGATTGGAAGATTAAAGATAATGTTCTTACAATTAGCGGTGGCACTGCTCCCGGTACAGTTAAGGACACATCAAAAAATAGATGGGATGCACCATGGGCATCATATAGCTGTATGTTAGCAGTCAGAAAAGTGGTTGTTGAAGATACGGTAACATTTGAAGATAATGCAAGTTTAGCTAATTTGTTTGATGGATTTATGAGCTTAAATGAAATAGATGGTCTTGATAAATTTGATACAAGTACTGTCAGCAATATGAGCAACATGTTTTATGGCTGTGACAAGCTGACAACATTAGATGTAAGCAAATTAGATACATCAAATGTAACTAATGTGGAATATATGTTTTGTAATTGTAAGTCATTGACAACATTAGATGTAAGTAAATTAGATACATCAAATGTAACTAATATGGGAGCCATGTTTTGTAATTGTAATTCATTGACAACATTAGATGTAAGTAAATTTGATACATCAAAAGTAACTAGTATGGAAAGAATGTTCGCAGGCTGTAGTTCATTGACAGCATTGGATGTAAGTAAATTTGATACATCAAAAGTAACTAGTATGGAAAGCATGTTCTCAGGCTGTAGTTCATTGACAGCATTGGATGTAAGTAAATTTGATACATCAAATGTAACTAGTATGGCAGATATGTTTGGGAGCTGTAAGTTATTGACAGCATTAGATGTAAGTAAATTTGATACATCAAATGTAACTAATATGGAATATATGTTTTCTTACTGTAGTTCATTGACAACGTTAAATGTAAGTAATTTAGATACATCAAATGTAACTAGCATGTCGGGTATGTTCGGAAATTGTAGTTCATTGACAACATTAGATGTAAGTAAATTAGATACATCAAATGTAACTTACATGTCGGGTATGTTCAGAAATTGTAGTTCATTGACAACATTAGATGTAAGTAAATTAGATACATCAAATGTAACTTACATGCCGAATATGTTCAGAGATTGTAGTTCATTGACAACATTAGATGTAAGTGATTTAGACACATCAAATGTAAATTATATGATTGATGCATTTTATGGATGCAATCGTCTTATTAAGTTAGACTTGAGTGCATTTGATTTGACAAAAGCAGATTTAACAAGTTCAGGAAACGATGGTTACAAAGAAGGATTACTTCCAACAGAAAGTGAGAACTTAAAGCAGATTATCATGCCATCTGATTTAGGAAAAGACGAGAACATTAAAGTTATTTTAAATGACATGTACACGATAGCTCCATCATGGACAGATAAAACAGAGAATGTGGTCTACGCAGACAAACCGGATACACTGATTGCCGGACACAGATACGTGGTTACAGGAAGTGGATATGATACAGATGATGTGAACGATGATGTCAATAACGATACCGTTAAAAAGAACGGTCTTGCATTATCAGAGGACGGAAACTGGTATTATTACACAAATGGTGAAGTCGATGCAGAATATACAGGACTTGCTGACAATGAATATGGCTGGTGGAAGATCACGAATGGATCAATAGATTTCACAGCAAACGGACTGCAGTTTGATGCAGGGACAAATGCATGGTGGTACTTTAACGGCGGAGCAATAGATTTTACCTATACAGGCTTAGCGTTAAACGAGTATGGCTGGTGGAAGATAACAAATGGAAGCGTAGATTTTACATATAACGGACTTGGACTTAATGAGTACGGCTGGTGGAAAGTAACAAACGGAGCTGTAGATTTAAGTTACACCGGACTTGCAGAAAACGAATACGGCTGGTGGTATGTAACAAACGGCGCTGTAGATTTTACATACACAGGTCAGGCGGACAATGAATATGGAACATGGAATGTGGTGAATGGCCGTGTTGTTATGTGATATTTCATTTATTGCATGTAAACGTATACACGGAAGATGATTTAAACCATGCCGGAAAAGGTGGTGCAGGCTGGCAGTAAGATGCCGCGTTATGTAGATGTTGATAACGGAACAAGAGAAGTTACAAGAATCACATCACGTGGGCTTATGAAGAAGTAAAGAAATTCAGAGTACAGTGAAGCACAGGGAACTATTTAGGCGCGGAGTGAAGATTTTAGTTAGCAGAGGGGAAAAAGTAAATGAGAAAAATTAAAACAATCATTAAAAGCAGCAGTGTAGCACTTGCAGCTATTATGATACTTGGCTGTTCGGGAATGATGGCATATGCAGCATCGGGTGAATTTACCGGTGAAAAAGTGCAAACCATTAATACAGACGTATTATCTGCTACGGCACAGGTGAATAAGTCAGCTTCAACAGTATCGGGCAAGTGGGGAACTTGCGATTGGAAGATTGTGGATAACGTACTTACGATTAGCGGTGGCACTGCTCCCGGTTCAGTTAAGGACACATCAACCAATTCAACAGCAGACAGCCGGAAAGCACCATGGGCATCGTATAACCGGAAAGTCAGAAAGGTGGTTATTGAAGATACAGTAACATTTGAAAATAATGCAAGTTTAGCAAATCTGTTTAAGAATTTTGAGAGCTTAGATGAAATAGATGGTCTTGATAAATTCGACACTTCAAAGGTAACGAATATGGCTGATGCATTTTATGGATGCAATCGTCTTATTAAGTTGGACCTGGGTGCATTTGATTTGACAAAAGCCGGTTTGACATGGTCAGAAAAAGATAGTTCCGGAGAAGGATTACTTCCAACAGAAAGTAAGAATTTAAAGCAGATTATCATGCCGTCTGATTTAGGAAAAGACGAGAACATTAAAATTATTTTAAATGACATGTACACGATAGCCCCATCCTGGACAGACAAAACAGCGAATGTAGTCTACGCAGACAAACCGGATACACTGATTGCCGGACACAGGTACGTGGTTACAGGAAGTGGATATGATACAGATGATGGTAGCGATGACGTCAATAACGATACCGTTAAAAAGAACGGTCTTGCATTATCAGAGGACGGTAGCTGGTATTATTACACAAATGGTGAAGTTGATGCAGATTATACAGGACTTGCTGACAATGAATATGGCTGGTGGAAGATCACCGATGGAACTGTCGATTTCACAGCAAACGGACTGCAGTTTGATACAGGGACAGATGCGTGGTGGTATTTTAACGGCGGAGCAATAGACTTTGCATATACAGGCTTAGCTTTAAACGAGTACGGCTGGTGGAAGATCACGGCTGGAACCGTGGATTTTGGATATAACGGACTCGGATTCAATGAGGATGGCTGGTGGAAAGTAAATAATGGAGTGGTTGATTTTACAGCTAATGGTCTGCAGTATGATGCTTCAACAAATGTGTGGTGGTATTTTGCCGGCGGTTTATTAGATTTTAAATATATAGGTCTTGCGGAAAATGACAGCGGCTGGTGGAAGATAGCAGACGGAACCGTAGATTTTGGATATAACGGACTTGGATTTAATGAATATGGCTGGTGGAAAGTAACAGACGGAAAAGTGGATTTTAGCTATACAGGACTTGTCAGTAACGAAGCTGGCTGGTGGAAGGTAGTTAACGGAGCAGTAGATTTTACAGCAAATGGCTTACAATATGATCCACCAACAAATATATGGTGGTATTTTAATGGTGGAGCAATAGATTTCGCATATAAAGGTCTGGCTGTAAATGAAGATGGCTGGTGGTACATAAGTAATGGCACTGTGGACTTTACATATAATGGAATGTCTGAAAATGAGTATGGCTGGTGGGCTGTAACGGATGGTGTTGTTAATCTTAATTTTTATGGAATATCTTATAATATCTATGGAAGCTGGAAACTGACAGGAGGCTATGTGGATTTTTTATATACCGGAGAATATAACTGTAATGATGTGATCTATCATGTTTTAAATGGACACATAGAGGATGATAATTTTACCGGTATAATAGTTGATATTAATCTGACTCCGTCTGTTGAGCCGGATGTTCCTTACGAACCGGATGAAGATATCGATGAAGATGACGATGAAGATATCGATGAAGATGACGATGAAGATATTACTTATAAACAGCTTGATGTGGACTGTATTTTACAGAATCCTGAGCTGCCAACCGGCTGTGAAGTTACATCACTTGCCATTGTACTTAATTATTATGGATATGATGTTGATAAATGTGATTTGAGTGATTACTATCTTGACAAAGGAGATATTGGAGAGACGAATCCTAATGATGCATTTTTAGGTGACCCAAGAGATGATGATTCTTACGGATGTTATGCACCGGTAATCGTAAACTGCGCCAATTATTATCTTGAGGGCGACAGGGAAGTGGTCAATCTTACAGATACATCATTTGAGGAGTTGTTTAATTATATTAAAAGGGGAATACCTGTAATTATATGGGCAACCAGAAATATGCGTAATTCCTACTATAGTACGACATGGGACCTTGCAGATGGTGAATTTACATGGAAATCTAACGAACATTGTATTGTATTAACAGGCTTTGATTATGATGATGGATTAGTCTATGTGGCTGATCCATTAGTAGGGAATACGGAATATGATATGGATACAATATCAGACCGATATGCCCAGATGGGATATCAGGCAGTTGTGATTATATAGGATGGGGAAAACGGTATAATAGATAAATTAAGGAGATACAGGATGAGTTTATTGGATATTTTTGGGTTTGGATTTGGATTTAGTTTTGGAGCAACTGCAACCGAAGAAGCATTCAATGCAGTTAGTGACAGGTACAGGGCAAAAGATTTTGATCCGGTTGTCAGGAAAGATTTACTGGATATTATGGGAAAAGGAAGACTGGAGAGCATCGCCTATCCTTTTCCAACTAAAAGCAAGAAACAAAAAAAACCTCTTTTTGTTGTACGGCATAAAATATTTTCTATCAGTCTGCTATTGTATTTAATTTTTATAATGATTTTTGCAAAAAGTAAAAATCAATCTATGTATATTTTGGAAAAGGTAACGGTAGTTTTTTTACTGTTTTGGCTTATTTGCATTGCAGTTATGACGGTAAAATACCTTCTACGATGCGGAAAAAAAGTATCAGATTCTTATTTTCAGACAGAGTTTATACAGCAGGGAAGAAAATATTGGAATATAAGAGAATATGTCAGACAGGCATTAGAATCGGGTGCATTAGATGTGCAGGGGGCATATGTCAGAATCAGGGATACGGATTTGGGAAGACAATTACCGGATTCTGATACTGAACTCGAAGCAAAGTTATTTAACACGACAAGACGCTCTTAATTTGATGCTAAAGGAGATAGGGGTTTATGGATGATCAAAATTTAAAATTCTGGCAGGTGGTGAAAAAAAAGCCGGCATTAATAGCAGGTCTTACAGTTGCAGCTACGTACATAACTATTAAGATAATTGATATATTATTGAACTGGTATTTTAATAGAGGAACAAGTCAGTATGGATTTTATATTAACTATACAGTTGTAACATTTTATCCTGTATTTTTAGTTGTGTTTTTTGTGATAGTAACGAATATCATAAAAGGACATATAAACAAAAATATAGGTGTCGAGCGAAAACCGGGAAGGCTGGATAAGTACGATAGAGGATACACATGGCGTGACATATATAAAGATAGTGATATGTTTAAATTATATGTGTTTGTTGCATTTGGCATGTTTTGCTTGATATATTCCATATTGGAGTGGATTAGCGGGCTTTCAGGTAATTACGCAATAGAGTCCATTTCAAGTTCAGCAACCACGATAGCAATGATTCTTTCAATTATAACATCTGGATTTATAGTTGTATTTTTACAAAATAAAGTAGTTGCATGGTTAATAGAAACAGAAAAAGGTAATAAAGTATTGGGTATATCTGTTTTTGTTTTTGGAATTATTACAGCATATTGTATGAGTGGAATCAGTTATTTATGGAGCAGTGTAGATGATTTTACATCAGATCTTGAAAATGATGTATTGATGGGGCTGTTGATTCCATTTGACGTGCAGACAATATTCGCCGCGCTTGTTACGGTATGGCTTGCTGTTATGGCAAAAAAATATACAAAGGGACAGACACAATTAATACGAACCGGACTTATCATAGCAATTGTTAGTGTTATTATTTCCTTTACACCATTACAGACAGGCATACAGGGTATTTTTATATATGCCCGTGTGATTTTACGAGGCGGGTCAGGGTTAATGTAAAACTTATAAAAAATAGTACCGGCTTAGAAAAATAAGAATATTTACGATAAAATAAACTCTAATGTTACATTATGGTTTATTTTTTTACGATATTAACAAAATATTTAATAGAAATTTCAGTTGATTCCACAGAAATACCCGCTTATAATAGTATTAAGGCAAAGGGGGCTTTTGCAGATTTACATGTTACAAAAGGAGGGGAATGCCTTGAATACAGAAATAACAAATGCAGTCAGTGCGGCGGGAGATAAAGCACAGTATGATATCCGTGTCAAAAGGATACTGGCACAGAAAAATATTTTGGCGCACATTTTGGTTAAGACGGTTGATGAGTTTGAGGAAATGAAGCCGGAAGATGCAGTAATGTACATCGAGGGTGAGCCAAAGATTGGGATTGTACCCGTTGAACCAGGCTTGACCAATACAGAAAAAACAGATATAACCGGGCAGAGAATCATAGGGCTGAATACAGAAAATGCTGAGATTAATGAAGGATTGGTCAGATTTGATATTATCTTTTATGTCCGCATGAAAAACGGTCTTTCACAGATTATTGTAAATATTGAAGCACAAAAAGACGAACCGGCAGGATATCAGATATTAAACCGGGCGGTCTTTTATGTGAGCAGACTTGTTTCATCGCAGAAAGAGAGGGATTTTGTCAATACGAATTATGACGATATAAAACAGGTATTCAGTATCTGGATTTGTATGAACATGGCTTCAAACAGCATGAGCCATATCCACCTTACCAAAGATGAAATGCTAGAGCCGTACGACTGGAAAGGAAATATGGATTTACTCAACATCGTGCTGATTGGTATTACAGATGAATTACCGGAGCATGATGAAAAGTACGAATTGCACCGTTTAATCGGTACACTTCTTTCAAGCGGGTTGAAAGAGCAGGAAAAACTGGATATAATTGAACATGAATATAATATCCCGGTCAGTAATGAAATAAGAGAGGACGTGAGAGTTATGTGTAATCTGAGTACAGGAATCGAAGAAAGAGCTGAAGAACGGGCAACAAAAAGGGCAACAGAGAAAACGAGTGAAAAGTTCATTCTGAATATGTATAAAAAGGGTTATACATTAGAGCAGATTGCCGATGTTGCGGAAATCAGTGTAGATGCCGTTGAAGCGGTGATTCAGAAGAAAGCACCGGTAATGGCGTAAGAAGTTTGAGAAAGTAAATACATTATAAATAAAAACCGCCGCATAAAGAGAGTAGAACAGCTTCTTTTTATGCGGTATTTTTTTGCGGATTTTTAGCGCGAAGCAGCAGCTTGACAATTCCAATTATGTGGCATATAGTTTTACGTGACTAACCACAGTCAGAATGGACAGAAACTAGTGTGAAAAATCACACTGATGTGCTGATTTTTCACACAGCTATTTGTTTCTGAGCAAAAACAAATAGCTATGATGGCAGATGAGAAATCGCCTGTGCGAATTTCTCATCGCCGCTTCGCAACAAGTTGCTTAGAAGTGAGGATTATTATGAGAAGAATCGTAAATGAAAGAAATACAAAAAGAAAAAAAGCAGCGATTATATTAAAACGGACAGCCGTCGCCGCAATGTGCGTGATACTGGCGGCAGGCATGACGGCATGCGGCAAAAAGACGGACAGCGTGCTGAGCGAAAGTGTTTCGGAAAATGACAAATATTCATCCGATATTTTTGCAATGGATACCTACATGTCATTGACGGCATACGGAGCAAAGGCAGAGGATGCCGTGACGGCAGCAATTCATGAGATTCAAAGACTGGATGCGATGTTTTCGGTGGGAAATACGGGCAGTGACGTCACAATTGCCAATACGCAGGGAAGTGCAACGGTGTCTGACGAAACGGCATATTTAGTGGAACAGTCCCTTGAAATTTCAAGAAAGACAGACGGTGCATTTGATATTACTATCTATCCGGTTATGGAGCTGTGGGGATTTACCACGAAAAATTACAAAGTGCCGCAGGTGGACGAATTACAGGAAACGTTAAAAAGAGTATCCTATGAAAATGTATCGTTAAAGGACCACGAACTGGTCTTAAAAAATAATGCGCAGATTGATTTTGGCGGTATTGCAAAGGGGTATACGTCCAGCCGTGTCATGCAGATTTTTAAGGAATACGGCATTGAACACGGCATGGTCAATCTCGGCGGCAATGTGCAGACACTCGGCACGAAAACGGACGGTACGGCATGGCGCGTAGCCATTCAGAGTCCGCAGGGAGGCAATCAGTATCTTGGCATTCTGGAAACCAGCGATCAAGCAGTCATTACATCCGGTGGATATGAGCGTTATTTTGAAGAAAACGGAGTGACTTACCACCACATTGTCGACCCAAAGACCGGATATCCGTCAGACAGCGATTTGACGTCTGTTACGATTGTGTGTGCAGACGGAACAAAGGCAGATGCGCTGTCTACCTCATTTTTTGTAATGGGACTTCAAAAGGCAGAAAGCTTTTATGAAAATACCGATTTGGATTTTGATGTCATTTTACTTACAAAAGACAATCAGATTTATATTTCTGAGGGAATTGCACAGAATTTTACCTCGGATTACACCGTAAATGTCTTGAAAAAGTAGTTGATAATTATTGTCAGTAACAGACCTTGACAGAAAAGGATTCTATATTTATGATAGAACAGAGTTAGAAGAAACTAACGACAGTATATCTTTCTAACTTAAATCATAAAGAACAAACTCAAAAAGGAGGAATTATGTTACTGATTATTGCGCTTGTGATAGCTTCCTTATTTGTATACTTTTTAAAAGACAGGCTAAAGCAGTATCCCAATATTTTTTACATCGGTGCGGCAGTGGTAACGATTGTTATATTCAGCCTGCGCACGGTGGCAATGCCGCAGTTTGTACGGCAGAATATTGTGGGTATTTTTGCAAAGGGAACGATAGGAACGGCATTTTTTATCATTGTCATGATAACAGGTGCATTGCCGAGAGGTTCAAAGCTTATCGGACCGCTCATGCGGATTCGCGGGGAATTGTCCATTATGGCGGCAATTCTGGTGCTTTCGCACAACCTGACCTATGGCATGACATATTTTAAGATGTTATTTTCGGCACCGGCGGCATTACCGGCAGTCCAGCGGTGTGCAGCGGTGATCAGTCTGATGCTGATTGTATTGATGATTGGATTAACGGTGATTTCATTTCCGGCAGTCCGCAAAAAGATGAATCCGAAAAAGTGGAAGCAGATTCAGCGGAGCGCCTATGTATTTTATGGACTTTTATATGTACATATTATGCTGATTAATATTCCGTATGCGCGCATGGGACTACACATGTATGCCGTAAATGTGCTTGTATACAGTATCGTATTTGCAGGATATGCGGCGATGCGAATCCGTAAATGGGTGCTTACAAAAAATCTGGATGCCGATAGCATTTTTATAAAGAAAGTCAGTGTGGCAGTATCTGTGTGTGCAGTGCTTGTGTGTACTGTGGCATTTTCAATGTGTTTTATGCGGAACGGAAATAAAGTGTCTGCACAGGAAACGGCGGCAGATAAAACACTGAGTCAGACACAGACAGAAAAAGGCGTAAAAAAGAACGGAGAAGCAGGCACAACGGCAACAGCTTCAAATGCGGACGGTGTGACACAGGAACAGCAGACTTCGGGTGAATCCGGTGATAGCGCAGGTGATTCACAGGAAGCACAGGAGAACGAGAACGCGCAGGACGGTGAAAATGCGGCAGCGGCGGCAGTTGAAAACACAGCCGGAGAGGAGAACAGACAGGAAAAACAGGACACTGATAGTCAGAATTCCGGCAGTTCCGGCACGGTATCTGAAAGTGGCAGTGATACAAATAGCAGTGCTGGCGGAAGTTCGGGTTCGGACAGTGGCAGTGCGGGTCAGCCGGCGGAAGAAAAAACAGAAGCAGCACCAAAGCCGACAGAAGCACCGAGAACATTTAAGGCAGACGGCGATTATACAGGAACTGCCGTATGCGATACATACGGATACACGGTTACGGTTGTTGTGACAATTTCAGGTGATGCCGTTACAGGCGTATCCGCATCCGCAACGGCAGGCGGCGCAGATGAAATGTTTTTCTCACAGGCAAATGCCAAAGTTCCGGGAGCGATTCTTGCAAACGGCGGTGTCAGTGGTGTGGATGGTGTATCGGGCGCGACAAAGTCCAGCAATGCCATAAAGGCGGCATATACGAGTGCGTATCAGTCTGCAAAAAATTAAAAATATTTTAAATAAATATCAGGCAACAACAAAAGCAGGGAATGTCCAAGTGGACAGACCCTGCTTTTCTAAAGCCGTGAGTCTGACAAAGAATTGACGAAAAAGGCGGGAAGTGCCATAATGAAAATACAAATATCAGAGCGTAATCAGGAGGGAAAAAGATGCCATATGCGGTAATATATGCATTGATTGGATATTTATCCGGCAGTGTATTATATGCGGAAGTATTTTGCGGAATTTTTGGTAGAAAAAATGCAATTGAGCAGAGCAGGGATGCCAATCCGGGAACGGCAAACGCATTTTTATACGGCGGGTTCTGGTGCGGAATCTGCACATTGATTTTTGATATGGCAAAGGGTTTTGTCCCGGTTTATGCCTATGTTCACATGACACAGATGAATTTAGCAGAAAGCAACGGACTGGCACTGGTGCTGGCAGCACCGGTAGCGGGACACATTTTCCCTGTCTGGCATCATTTTAAAGGCGGAAAGGGAATTGCAGTCAGTTTTGGCAGTCTGCTCGGACTGATACCGATGTGGTATCCGGTACTTTCTCTTGCGGTGTGTTTTTTATTCTTTTCACTGGTAATACAGATTTCACCGAACTTTTACCGGACCGTAGCGGTATACATTGTAAACTGGCTCATCATTGTATTTTCAGAGACTAATCTGCCCAAAGCCGTGCATATCGGTGTAGGATTGATATCGCTGCTGATACTGCTTAAAATGCATATGAGCCAGGAAGAACGTGAAAAAATGACATTTCAGTTATTGTGGATAAAGAGGTGATACCGATGAATGTTTTAATTTTATCCTGCGGAACAGGCGGTGGACATAATGCCGCAGGGGCAGCAGTCAAAAAACAGCTCCAAAAACAGGGACATCAGGTGGTAATGATAAATCCTTACCAGCTAAAAAGCAACAGACTGGCAGGTGTGATCGATAAAGTGTATATCGGTCTGGTACAGAAAAACAGCACACTTTTTGGATTTGTATACCGGCTGGGAGAATTATACCGCCGTCTGCCGTTTCCGTCACCGGTTTATTATATTAACCGTAAAATGGCATATATTTTACAGGAGTATCTTTTACGGCAACCGGCAGATGTCATCATTACACCGCATTTGTATCCAGCGGAGATTATCACAAATATGAAAAAAATTGGGATGGAAGTGCCGCTGAGTATTTTTGTGGCTACCGATTATGCATGTATTCCGTTCACGGAAGAAACTGACTGCGATGATGTTGTGATTCCGTCAGAAAAGCTGATACCGGAATTCAGGAAATACGGAATTCCAAAAGAAAAGTTATATCCGCTTGGGATACCGACGACGGACACGGGTGTAGAGCGTATTTCACCGGAAGAAGCCAAAAGACAGCTGGGTCTGGATTCTGCAAAAGAGTATTTATTAATTGCGGGCGGCAGCATGGGGGCTGGTGCATTGGAGGAAGTCGTGGAAATTCTCTACCGTGCGCGTTCCCTGCATAAGTGTAAGCTGATTATGGTCTGTGGAAACAATCAGCAGCTGTACAGTCAGCTGCAGAAGCGGTATGCGGATAAAATCGAGCTGGTCGGTTATACGGATAAAATGCCGCTGTATTTAAAGGCAGGCAGTATCTTTATTACAAAGCCGGGCGGGCTTTCAAGCACGGAAGCTGCCGCCGCACGGATTCCGCTGATTCACATCTGTCCGATTCCGGGCTGTGAAACAAAGAATATGCAGTTTTTTAAAAAGGCAGGCATGGCACTGGCAGTCACCAATCCCAAAGAGGAGCTGATCGCGGCGGTTCTGTCACTACAAAAACAGGAAAACCGCAATAAAATGATTCAGTGTCAGAAAAAATATGTTCCGGGAACAGCAGCAGCGCAGCTTGGACAGCTGGTGGAAGAAGGGATAGAATATATAAGGACAAATAATTGACGAAGTGTATAAAAAGTGACATAATAAATATAGATTGTACGTGTTAGGAGATACAAAACCTGAGAATGGCAAATGCATTTTTGTACGTTGGATTCCGGTGTGTGGTCTGTACATTGAAAATGCATGTGAGTAGGGACGAACGGGAAACAATGATGACCGGATTATTATGGAGAAAGAGGTAAAGAGTATGAATAATGTAAAGGTAAGAACAAAGCTGATTATTGTAATGCTGGCCGCATTTCTGGCAATGACGGCATGTGTTGTTTTTTCAACAGAATCTATGAAGGCGATGCAGACAAAGGCACTGGAAACGATAGAGTCAGATAAGCGTGCATCGTATGATGAGATGATTCAGAATCAGGTTGACAATGTGATTTCATTGTGCCAGAACATTTACACGCAGTATGAAGCAGGGGTGTATACCAGAGAAGAGGCAAAAAAACTGGCAGCAGATGAGATACGTCAGCTCCGATATGGGGATGGCGGCTATTTCTGGGTCGATCAGTATGATGGAACCAATGTTGTGTTGCTTGGCAGTCAGACAGAAGGAACGAATCGTCTGGAAACAAAGGATGGCAACGGTTACCAAATGGTAAAAGAGATTATCCGTGTAGGAAAGCAGGCTGATGGTGGCTTTACAGACTATGTTTATCCGAAGGAGGGTGAAACCGATAATCAGCCTAAACGTTCTTACAGCAAAGCATTTGCACCATTTGAATGGGTTATCGGAACAGGAAATTATACGGATTATATTGATGAAAAAATAGATGGTATACGGTCAGAATATGCGGCTTATGTGCTCAGCAGGGAGGGGATTTTTATTGGTCTGGTCATTGCAGTTGAAGTTTTACTGATTATCCTGCTGATTGTCATTACACGCAGTATTACCGTGCCGTTAAAGAAAGCGGTAGTTTCTATAAAGACAATGGGACGGGGAGATTTTTCACAGCCGACTGCCCCAGCGCTTTTAAAGAGAAAAGACGATTTTGGGCAGCTTTCGGTATTCCTTGAAAATATGCGTTGTGAAGTAGGTACATTGATTGGTGAGGTAAAAGACCAAGCATCGAATATCGGCGGTATGGTTGAGGAGATTGATGAAAATGTCCGGTCCCTTGACCATGAAATTGAAGAGGTGTCAGCCACAACACAGGAACTGGCAGCAGCCATGGAAGAAACAGCGGCATCCTCACAGCAGATTGATGCAATGTCACATGAAATTGAAACGGCAGCGAAAAGCATTGCAACACGTTCACAGGATGGTGCGCTTGAAGCAGACAGTATCCGTGACCGTGCAGTTGTGATTAAGGATACAACGCAGAAAAAATATGAACATACACATGAAATTCATGAAGACATTAGTGACCATCTGACAAAGGCACTGGAAGATATTAAAATCGTAGACCAGATTGGCATACTGGCAGAATCTATTATGGGGATTACGGCACAGACGAATCTTTTGGCTCTTAATGCATCCATTGAGGCGGCAAGGGCAGGAGAAGCTGGAAAAGGCTTTGCGGTTGTTGCCGAGCAGATTCGTGTACTTGCTGAACAGTCCAAGGAAACAGTTTCACATATTCAGGAAGTAACACAAAGTGTTGTGGGTGCGGTTGATAATCTTGCAGGGGATTCTGCAAGACTGCTTGAATTTGTCGGAACAGATGTTGTACAGAATCTGGAAGACTTTTCACAAATGGCAGATTCGTATAATGATGATGCGCAAAAGGTTGACGAACTGGTTACGGATTTTTCGGCCTCTTCAGAAGAATTGCTTGCTTCCATCAGTGGGGTAATGAATGGTATTGGTGATGTAAGTAAGGCGGCATCGGAGGGAGCTTCCGGTACAACGGATATTGCACAAAAGACAACTGTTGTGGTTGAAAAATCGTCAGATATTAAAGAAAAAGCTTCTAAGGCACATGCATCGGCAGATGTATTAAAGTCACAGGTTGAAAAATTTATCGTATAAGAGTATGCCGGCCGGGTGTAGAAACAGACTTTCTTTTCGGCTGCATATATTGATTGGGCAGTTTGTATTGCAAATTGCCCTTTTTCTTCCAAAAACAACCATATATTGAAACACCGGGAAATTTATGCTAGAATAAAAAAGATATTAAAAATTGTTAAAAGTATTACAAACAGGAGGCTTTATAGATTATGGAACAGTACAAACAGGAATTTATAGAATTTATGGTAGACTGCAATGTGTTGCGGTTTGGTGAATTTACTTTAAAGAGCGGCAGAAAGTCCCCGTTTTTTATGAATGCAGGACTTTATGTAACGGGTGCACAGCTTGAAAAGCTGGGTGAGTATTACGCGAAGGCAATTCACGATAACTACGGTGATGATTTTGATGTGCTGTTCGGACCGGCTTACAAGGGTATTCCGTTAAGCGTGGCAACAACCATGGCATATCACAGACTTTACGGTAAAGAAATCCGTTACTGCTCTAACAGAAAAGAAGCAAAAGACCACGGCGATGCAGGTATCTTACTGGGCAGCCCGATTAAAGACGGAGATAAAGTAGTTATTATTGAAGACGTAACAACTTCCGGTAAATCCATCGAAGAAACATTTCCGATTATTCAGGCACAGGGCGATGTGACAATCAAAGGCTTAATGGTGTCTTTAAACAGAATGGAACGTGGCAAAGGCGAAAAGAGTGCCCTTGTTGAAATTCAAGAAAAGTACGGTTTTCCGGCAAATGCAATTGTCAGCATGTCAGACGTTGTAGAACATTTATACAACAAGCCTTGCAACGGCAAGGTGGTTATTGATGATGAAATTAAGGCTGCCATTGACAAGTATTACGAAGAATACGGTGCGAAGGAAGCATAAATAAGTAAATGTTTGCGAAATGAGGATAGTGTGAAAAATAACGCTGATGCGCTTATTTTTCACACGGAGATTTGTTTCTGAGCGAAAACAAATCTCCATGATTGCAGATGAGAAATCGCCTGCGCGAATTTCTCATCGCAGCTTCGCGATAAAGTCGCTCAGAAATGAGGAGTAGTATGGACGAAAAGTTATATAAAAAAATCAAGTCAATTGGCGCCGGGAATATTGTTTTTGGCATTATTTCAGTCGTATGTGGTGTTACAACAGGAGTTTTGCTGATTGTAAATGGTGCAAGACTTCTGGCACATAAATCCGACACATTATTTTAAGCGTATCAGGAAGGTATGGGCATTGTGTGAAAAATAGAAAAATGAAAAAGACATTGAAATGGCTGATTTTTATTGCGTATATTGCTGCACTGGTATATTTTATGTTCTTTGCGGAAATTCTCGGAAGGACGGATGTATCACGCACGTACCGGTATAATCTTGTACCATTTAAAGAAATCAAGCGGTTTGTTAATCACTTCTGGCAGCTTGGTCTGACGGCGGTGCTTGCCAATATTGCGGGAAATGTGGTAGCATTTATGCCATTCGGGTTCTGCCTGCCGTTGATTGCAGACCATCGGATTAAGTTTTTTGGGTGTATGCTGTATACATTCGGGTTAAGTCTTGCAATCGAACTGATTCAGCTTGTATCTAAAGTGGGAAGTTTTGATGTAGATGATTTAATGCTCAATACACTCGGTGGTGTATTGGGCTATCTCACGTTTTTGTGTTACAAAAAAATGTGTCAGTTTCATAGGAAAAGGAAAAAATCATGAAACTTTTTAATAAATATAAATTTTCGGATAAAAGCCAGACCTTGGGGGGCATGATATCAACAGTCATGGGATTGGCGGCACTGGTGTCGTTTGGCTATGGCATTTATATTGCATTCCAGGCAAAAGGAAACGCAGGACTCGAGGTGGGAAGCCTTGGACTGCTCAGTTTCATGCTTTCTGTTATTGGGTTGGTTATCGGACTGTTAAGCTTTAAAGAAGAAGATAAGTTTTATACATTTTCAAGAGCAGGTTCCCTGATGTGTGGTATTTTTGCAATATTTATGGTAGCAGTGCTGATGATGGGTATAGTGTGAAAAATATGCTTGATAGCATATTTTTCACACGGCTATTTGTTTCTGAGCGAAAACAAATAGCCATGATTGCAGATGAGAAATCGCCTACGCGAATTTCTCATCGCATCTTTGCGACCAGTCGTTCAGAAATGAGGTATAGTGTAAGTGAGGATTTGTAAATGTTTGAAGATAATCTGAAGGAACGATACGGTCTGGCAATTGATCGTATTGCGGAAATTAAAGAAAATTCAGAGATAGAAGATGCCGGACTGGCAGCGTATTTTACGTACACGGCAGAATTTCTTTTGCTTGTGGATAAATGGAATGAGAAAAGAAAAGCCGGTGGATATGATAAACTGCCATTGGAAGAATTGCAGCACTGGAATACGGTTTTGTATGAAGACATTATCGGGAAACAATATGATAACAGCTTTGCCAATCCGTCTTATGCCTGTGCACGGCTTGGAGAAGACATAGGCAGGATTTTATCGTTTTTGTATACAGAACTGCGCGGGTGTATCGTGTTTGCAGCAGAACAGCGTAAAGCTGATTTTACGGTATTGTTAGAACTTTTTGTTGAATGTTACTGCATTTGCAAGGGCGGTGAAAATATTGCGGCACAGTTAAAGGATTCCATTTACTGGTATATGAGTGATTACAGCGATGATTTTATCGAGTACAGGGTGCGGGAGCAGTTAGACCCGTCGCTGGATTTTGCGGTGCGCATTATTATGGACAGCGATTTGACGGATTTGAGATATTTATACCGGTATGGTGAGTATATTACGGAAAATGAACTTCGTACCGCAGCATTTTTAAATACGCTTTCCCAGACAGAGATTGAACAAATGGCATCGACCTTTACGGAAGGATACCGCATCGGATTTGAACTGGGCAATAAAGATATCAGCAAAAAGAAACTGGTTAATATCCGTTACTGCATCGGATTTGAACGGCTGGTAAGAGAGGAAATCCGTCAGTTTGAACAGATGGGCTTAAAGACGACGATATATCGTGCGGCACAGCATTCTATCAATAAGCGCATGCACCACAAAATCGGTTATTACGCAACCAGCCCGAACAAGCAGATGGACTACGACCATCGTTTTGACAATGCACTCTACCTGGACGCGCAGTTTACAGAGCGAAAGCTTGGGGCACTCCGCTTTGCATATGAACAGCATAAGGAAGCAGCGGCAGTTTTTGGCGGTCCTGCGGTCATGGAAGTGTTCGGCGAAAATCCGTTTGAGCCGGAAGATAAAAAAGAAGCCCTGCATTTAGATGAAAAACAGCAGAAGCTTTCTGTAAAATATGACAGCGAGTCTTCGGCAGTTGTCAACAAATATATTAAAGGCGAGGAAAGAAGCTTTACGATTATTGCATACCCGCTGCCGGAAATCAGTGAAAATGCGGACGAATATGAAAAGATCTTTCATGAAATCGTGCGGATTAATACCCTCGACTACAATCAGTATAAGGAAATCCAGCAGACGATTATTGATGCCTTGGACGGCGCGGAATACGTGCATGTCAAAGGATGTGGTAATAATCAGACGGATATGCGTGTGTCTCTGCAGAAAATCACCAATCCGCAGAAGGAAACGGTTTTTGAAAACTGTCTTGCCGATGTCAACATTCCGTTGGGAGAAGTCTTTACCTCTCCCGTTTTAAAAGGAACAGAAGGCATTTTAAATGTCAGCAGTGTTTATCTGAATGATTTGAAATTTATTAATTTAAAGGTGTCTTTTAAAGATGGTATGGTCACGGATTATTCCTGTGATAATTTTGAAGATGCGAAAAAAGGCAGACAGTATTTTAAAGAAAATGTGTTATTGAACCATGACACCCTGCCAATCGGTGAATTTGCAATCGGAACGAATACAACAGCGTATGTGATGGCAAATCAATACGACATTGTATACAAGCTGCCGATTCTTATTGTGGAAAAAATGGGACCGCATTTTGCAATCGGTGATACATGTTATTCCAGAGCGGAAGACAATATTGTATACAATCCGAACGGTAAGGAAATTATTTCACGGGATAATGAAATTTCCATATTGCGAAAGACCGAGCCGGAAAAAGCGTATTTTAACTGCCATACGGACATTACAATTCCGTATGATGAAATCGGCAGTATTTCGGCAGTATCGGAAGATGGCAGCGAAACCGTCATTATTGAAAACGGCAGATTTGTACTTGCAGGCTGTGAAGAATTAAACAAACCGTTTTTAAAATAACAGTTTTTGGATTAAGATATTGACGGAAAATATAAAACAAAGTACAATTAAACAATACTACAAATAAAATCAAAATGCAGGTATGAACCGGCAGAATGGAGGAATCAAGTTATGGCAAAAGTAGGAATTGTGATGGGAAGCGATTCTGATATGCCAGTTATGGCAAAGGCAGCAGATATTCTTGAACAGCTGGGAATCTCTTATGAGATGACGATCATTTCGGCACACAGAGAACCGGATGTATTTTTTGAATATGCAAAGACAGCAGAAGAAAAGGGATTTAAGGTCATTATTGCAGGTGCAGGAATGGCAGCACATTTACCGGGTATGTGTGCGGCAATTTTTCCGATGCCGGTCATTGGTATTCCAATGCACACCACTTCTTTAGGCGGCAGGGATTCTCTTTATTCGATTGTACAGATGCCAAGCGGTATTCCGGTTGCAACCGTAGCCATTAACGGCGGTGCCAACGCAGGACTTCTTGCAGCGAAGATTCTTGCAACATCCGATGCAGAACTTCTTTCAAAGTTAAAGGATTATTCTGCGGGCTTAAAGGAAAGCGTACAGAAAAAAGATGCGCACCTTCAGGAAGTCGGTTATAAGAATTATACAAAATAATTATAGATTGAACGCTACAGAAAAATTAAGCTGCAAGGCAGCAGAATGGAGAAAAAAATGGATTACAAAAAAGCAGGTGTGGATATTGAAGCCGGTTACAAATCAGTTGAATTAATGAAGGAGCATGTGGCAAAGACCATGCGTCCGGAGGTGCTTGGCGGTCTGGGAGGATTCTCAGGTGCATTTTCAATGGATAAGTTTAAGGATATGGAAAAGCCAACACTTGTATCCGGTACAGACGGTGTCGGTACAAAGTTAAAGCTTGCTTTCACAATGGATAAGCATGATACAGTCGGCATTGACTGCGTGGCAATGTGTGTTAATGATATTGCATGTGCAGGCGGTGAACCGTTATTCTTCTTAGATTATATTGCGTGCGGTAAGAATGAACCGGAAAAGATTGCACAGATTGTAAAAGGGGTTGCAGACGGCTGTCTTCAGTCCGAATGTGCATTAATCGGTGGTGAGACCGCAGAAATGCCGGGATTTTATCCGGTAGACGAATATGACCTTGCAGGTTTTGCAGTCGGTGTTGTAGATGAAAAAGATTTAATTACAGGAAAAGACATCAAAGCCGGGGATACTTTAATCGGTATTGCATCAAGCGGTGTACACAGCAATGGATTTTCTCTGGTAAGAAGTGTATTTAAGATTACAGAAGAAGCATTAAATACATATTATGATGCATTAGGAAAAACTTTAGGTGAAGCATTACTTGCTCCGACAAAGATTTATGTAAAGACATTAAAAGAAATTAAAAATGCCGGTGTAAAGATTAAGGGCTGCAGTCATATTACAGGCGGTGGTTTTTATGAAAATGTTCCTAGAATGTTACATGACGGTGTACATGCAGTCATCGAAAAGAACAGCTATGAAGTACCTGCAATCTTTAAGATGCTTCAGAATGACGGTGAAATCGAAGAAAAGATGATGTACAATACCTTTAACATGGGTATCGGTATGGTACTTGCTGTTGATCCGGCAGATGCAGACAAGGTGTTAGCCGCTGTTGCAAAAGCAGGTGAAACAGGTTACGTAATCGGTCGTGTAGAAGCCGGTGAGAAGGGAGTAACTGTATGCTAAGAGTTGCAGTTCTGGTTTCCGGAGGCGGAACAAATCTCCAGGCAATTATTGATGCCGTAAAAGACGGTACAATTACCAATACAGAGCTTGTAGCAGTTATCAGCAACAATGCCAATGCATATGCGCTGACAAGAGCAAAGGAAAACGGGATTGAAGCACTCTGCATTTCTCCGAAGGACTATGCAGACAGAGCAGATTTTCATAAGGCGCTGCTTGAAAAGATCAATGAGCTGAAGGTGGATTTAATCGTTCTGGCCGGGTATCTTGTTAAGATTCCGGAAGAAATGGTACACCAGTATAGCCACCGGATTATTAATATCCATCCTTCTCTGATTCCATCTTTCTGCGGTGTGGGCTACTATGGTCTGCACGTGCATGAAGCGGTGCTTGAAAAAGGTGTAAAGGTAACAGGTGCAACCGTTCATTATGTAGATGAGGGAATGGATACCGGAGAAATTATCGCGCAGAAGCCTGTTATGGTAGAAGAAGGCGATACACCGGAAATCCTTCAGAAACGTGTAATGGAACAGGCAGAGTGGAAACTGCTTCCTGCTGCCATTAATATGATAGCAAATCAGAAATAAGAATATTGGAGAGGTAAAAGATGAAAGTACTTGTAGTAGGAGGCGGCGGCAGAGAGCATGCAATCTGCTGGAAGATTTCAAAGAGCAGTAAGGTGTCAAAGATTTACTGTGCGCCGGGAAATGCAGGAATTGCAGAAGTTGCCGAATGTGTCAACATCAAAGCAATGGAATTTGATAAGCTGGCAGCCTTTGCAAAGGACAATCAGATTGACCTGACGGTTGTCGGTATGGACGATCCGTTAGTCGGCGGTATTGTTGATGTATTTGAAGCAGAAGGTTTAAGAGTGTTCGGACCGAGAAAGAATGCAGCGATTCTGGAAGGTTCTAAGGCATTTTCAAAGGATTTGATGAAGAAGTATCATATTCCGACAGCGGCTTATGAAACATTTACATCACCGGAAGAAGCCAAAAAATATCTTGAAACATCAAAGTATCCGATTGTGTTAAAAGCAGACGGACTGGCACTCGGTAAAGGTGTTTTAATTTGTGAAACAAAGGAAGATGCAATGGCTGGTGTCAACGAACTGATGTTAGATAAGAAATTTGGTTCGGCAGGCAATACCATTGTCGTAGAAGAATTTATGACAGGTCGTGAAGTGTCAGTACTTTCGTTTGTAGACGGTAACACGATTAAGATTATGTCTTCTGCGCAGGATCACAAGCGTGCAAAAGACGGCGATCAGGGCTTAAATACAGGTGGTATGGGTAATTTTTCACCAAGTCCGTTCTATACAGATGAAGTGGATGCGTTCTGTAAGAAGTATGTTTATCAGGCAACGGTAGATGCGATGAAAGCGGAGGGAAGACCGTTTAAAGGTGTTATTTTCTTCGGATTGATGCTGACACCGGAAGGACCGAAGGTATTAGAGTATAATGCAAGATTTGGTGATCCGGAAGCACAGGTTGTTCTTCCGAGAATGAAGAATGATATTATTGATGTATTTGAAGCCTGCATTGACGGCACACTTGATCAGATTGACTTACAGTTTGAAGACAATGCATGTGTCTGCGTTGTACTGGCATCTGACGGTTATCCGCTGGCATACGAAAAGGGCTTTGAAATTACGGGAATGGAAAATTTCAAGGACAAGGACGGATATTATCTGTTCCATGCCGGTTCAAAATTTGACGAAAACGGAAAAATTGTTACAAACGGCGGACGTGTATTAGGTGTTACGGCAACCGGAAAGACGTTAAAGGAAGCCCGTGCCAATGCTTATGAAGCAACAGAATGGGTCAACTTCGACAATAAGTATATGCGTCATGATATCGGCAAGGCGATTGATGAAGTTTAATAGCCCTGAGGGCAGATGAGAAATCGTTTTGCGGCAAAGCTGTTCAGAAATGAGGCTTATATGAAAAATAAATTTGCATGGGGTGAAAATGCCTTGTGCAAATTTATTTGATTTTTACATACAAATTTAGTATGATTAATACGTATGGTATTTTATGGGAGCAAATTAAAGGGGGTGAAGAAGTGTTTTGGTTTAAGAAAAAAGGCGGAAAGCCGAAGGCAGCAATTTTTGTAGATTATGAGCATTGGTATTATGGCTATCGCAACAATTTTCAGATGAAACCCAATATTGAAGAATGGTTAAAAGAACTGGAAGATGAATATGAAATCAGCAGATTGTATATATTTGGAGATTTTTCAAAGTATAATATCGGCATGGATTTAGAACGTCTGAAAAGCCTGACTAAAAATGTAATTCATACAGCGAGTGAAAAAGACGGCGTAGATAAGGATTTTACAGATGTGATCATGCTGGATGCTATATATAGAAGCGTTGCAGATAAAGAAAACGAAGAAGTTTATGTTTTATTTACAGGGGATGCACATTTTACAAAAGTTGTACAGTATTTGAAAGAGTTGGAAAAAAAGGTAGTTATTTATGGTGTGAAATACGGATTCAGCAACAGGTTGAAATCAGAGGCAACCAGTTATGTGGAGATGCCAAGACAGTCACAGGAAAAGAATCATTATAACGAATTAATTCTGACAAGCTTAAACAGATTGCGGAATAAACCGAAAACGACGGTCACATACGGAAAAACAGTAAAGAGTGTTTCGGAATATAATCATGTTCCATATGAGAAGGTTAAACTTGCATTAGATAATCTTTTGAAACAAAAATATATCCTGGAAAAAGAACAGATGGGTTACAGGGGGCATATGGTAACCGTACTGGAAGTGGACTGGGATCGTCTGAATGCAGACGGACTGTGGACAGAAGCAGAGTAAGGAAACAAAAATAAAATACCATAAAGTAAGAAGTATCCGGAAGTGTTTTCCGGGTACTTTTTGCAGTTTATAAATAAGAAATCTGTTGAGTTATTTAAGAAATCTGTTATAATACATAGCATACAGCTATTTTTTATATAACAAAGAGCGGCATGCCACTCATAGCGCTAATATTGAAGAGGTTAAGGGAAAGGGTATCGGATTAAAATGAATATTATAATTGCCGGTTGTGGAAAAGTAGGCACAACCCTGGGAGAACAGCTTGTCAGAGAAAGACATGAGGTAACATTTATTGATACGGCACCGGAATTATTAAAAAAGGTAATGGGAATGATTGATGTACAGGTTATTGAAGGAAACTGTACCGTATATTCCACATTAAAAGAGGCAGGAATTGAGCATGCGGATTTATTTATTGCTGTGACAGACAGTGATGAGATTAATCTGCTCAGCTGTCTGATTGCAAAAAAAGCATCAAACTGTCATACCGTGGCAAGAGTGCGTAACCCGGAATATAATGAAGATATTCAGTTTATTAAGCAGGAAATGGGATTGTCGCTGACAATTAATCCGGAATGGGCAACGGCAGTTGAAATTGCAAGACTGATTCAGATTCCGTCTGCGATGGAAGTGGATTCTTTTGCAAACAACCGGGTGAATATGATTCGTTTTCTGATTCCGGAAGGCTCTGTGCTTGCAGATATGAAGGTTGCTGATGTGGGCGGCGCATTTAAAGGAAGTTTTTTAATCTGTGTGATTGAAAGAAATCATGAAATTATCATTCCAAGCGGAGATGTTGTCTTAAAGAAGGGCGATAATATTTCCGTAATTATGCCCCTTGCTGAGGTTGATAAGATGTGCAAAGAGGTTGGAATCCACACAAGAAATATTAAAAATGTAATGATTGCCGGCGGCGGTACAATGTCTTATTATCTTGCAAAGATTTTAAATAAGGCAAATAAAAAGGTGAAGATCATTGAAATGAACCGTAAGCGCTGTGAACTTTTAAGCGGTCTGCTGCCAAAGACGATGATTATTCATGGAGATGCAACGGACAGTAAGCTCTTAGAGGAAGAAGATCTTGCGGCAACAGATGCATTTGTTGCACTGACCGGATTTGATGAGGAAAATCTCTTTTTATCTTTACATGCAAAAAAAGTTGCCAATGCTAAAAATATTGTTAAAATCAATAGAATCCGTGTTGAAGAAGTCAGTGAAGAATTAAATGTTGGCAGTGTCGTTTCACCAAAGTTTATTACGACAGAATTTATTTTACAGTATGTGCGCGCAATGGAAAATTCAAAGAGTAATAATAGCATAGAAACACTGTACAGACTGATGGATAACCGTGTGGAAGCACTGGAGTTTGTTGTTTGTGACACACCGGGACTGACCGGCGTGCAGCTGCAGGATTTAAAATTAAAAAAGAACCTGCTGCTTTGCTGTATTAACCGTGGTGGAAATATTATTACCCCGAGCGGACAGGACTGCCTGCTGGAGGGAGATTCCGTGATTGTGGTAACGACCCATCTTGGTTTAAAGCGTCTGTCAGACATTTTAAAATAACAGCAACGTGATTTGAAATGAAGATTAGTTTGAATCTGAAATTTGCTGCATTTGCAGCAGAATGGTGAAGAAAGATGAATTATTCAATTATTAGAACAATTTTAGGACATGTCATCCGTTTTGAGGGGGCATTTCTGTTGATTCCGGTAATAATAGCATTAATTTACGGAGAGTCCAGCGGCATATATTTTGCGGTATGCGGGGCAGCCTGTCTGGTGGTGGGAACGCATATGACCCATAAGAAAAGCGGAAACCGTTCCTTTTTTGCAAAAGAAGGATTTGTGTCTGTTTCATTAAGCTGGATTGTATTAAGTATCATTGGTGCACTGCCATTTGTATTAAGTGGTGTGATTCCCAATCCTGTTGATGCAATGTTTGAAATTGTATCCGGTTTTACAACAACCGGTGCGAGTATTCTGCCGGAGGTAGAGAGCCTGCCAAAGTGTATGCTGTTTTGGCGGAGTTTTTCACACTGGATTGGCGGTATGGGTGTACTGGTATTTATTCTGGCAATTCTGCCTCTTGGAGGCAGCTCAGAAGTCTATTTGATGAGTGCGGAAAGTCCGGGGCCGAAGTTTGGCAAATTGCTGCCAAAGCTGCAAAAGAGTGCAATGACACTTTATGGGATTTATCTGACAATGACAGTGATTGAAATGCTGTTACTGCTGGCAGGCGGAATGTCTTTATTTGATTCCATCTGTACGGCATTCGGTACGGCAGGTACCGGTGGCTTTGGTGTTTACAATGACAGTATGGGCAGTTTTAGTCCGTATCTGCAAAATGTCGTAACGATTTTTATGGTGCTTTTTGGCATTAACTTTAATTTTTATTTCTTTCTGCTGGTGAAAGAAGTAAGAGAAGCTTTTGCAATGGAAGAAGTACGCTGGTATCTGATTATTTTTGCAGCCGCAACGCTGATGATTGCAGCCAACCTTACGATTGTACAGGGGGGAAGCCCGTTTTATTACCTGCATCATTCAGCTTTTCAGGTTGCGTCCGTGATGACAACAACCGGTTTTGCAACAGTGGATTTCAATTTATGGCCGAATTTTTCAAGGTCGATACTAGTTGTATTGATGTTTATCGGTGCCTGTGCGGGAAGTACGGGCGGCGGTATGAAAGTATCGAGATATATTATTTATTTTAAAACATTGAGAAAAGAATTATCTACGCTGATTCATCCGCGCAGCGTGAAAGTAATTCAATGTGATGGCAAAGCAGTGGATCATGATACAATACGTTCAGCTAATATTTATCTGATTGCATATATTTTTATTTATATGCTTTCCGTGTTGTTAATCAGTTTTGATAAGTTTGATCTGACGACGAATTTTACAGCGGTTGCGGCGACCTTTAACAATATCGGACCGGGCTTAAATGTCGTTGGACCGACCGGGAATTTTGCAGGATTTTCCATGTTTTCAAAAATCGTGCTGATTTTTGATATGCTGGCAGGACGGCTTGAAATATTCCCAATGCTGATACTGCTTGCGCCGGGAACGTGGAAAAAATAAGGAGTAGTATGATTTTTTTATTGGAAGAAAAGACGTGCAGGGCGGAGGTGTTTTGTACGGAGCAGCAACATTCCATGGCAGAGGCAGGCGGGGAGAAATTCCCGCTTGTTTTTGCGTTTGTGGGAGAATATACACAAAAGCTGCATGACAGCTTAAAAGAAGCAGTTATGCCGCAGATAGAAGCGGGCAAAGTCAGACCGTTTGTGCTGGCACTATATGGTCCGATAGAATGGGATGCGGATTATTCACCGTGGTATGCCACGGCATTGCAGGGGCGTGAATTTGCCGGGAATGCACCGCAGTATCTTGATTTTATACAATACAGGTTACTGCCGTATTTAAAAGAAAGCTTTCCACTGTCGGGAGAGGTGTATACACTGGGGTATTCGCTCGGTGGGCTTGCAGCACTGTATTATTACTTTGAACTGGGATTTGCGGGCTGTATCAGCTGTTCTGGTTCACTGTGGTATCCGGGATTTCAGGACTACTGCCGGGAACAGATTGAAAAGAAATTGCAGGAAAAGGAAATGCGGATAAAAGATAGTGTGTATTTCAGTCTTGGCGGCAAGGAAAAGAATACAACAGATCCATCAATGTGCCATATCGAAGAAGATACCAGATGGACATATGAAGCATTTCAGAAAGTGGCGCAGACTACTTTTGTCCATGAACCCGGTGGACATATGTGCAAGGTGGAGCGCAGACTGGCACATGGGCTGATATGGCTGCTGTCTGATAAAAAGCAGCTGTCGGGAAAGCGCAGTCTGCGCCTGCACTAAAATCAGAATTAAATATTACCATTTGTCTTATTTTGTGATTTCCGGCATATAAGTGCGGTAGTGTAACGGCATAAGACTGCGCTGCAGGTCGGTGTTTCTACGTTCTTGAATCGCAATGGTGTTAAAAAAGCAGGACCAGAGCTGTTCCCAGTCTTTTTCATGGTCTGAAACCGGAACGGATAAAAGCATTTCTTCTGTCACACCCCATTGTAAGAAATACGGTTTTTCAGCCGGGTGGATTGCAGCAAAACGGCGGATGGTATCTAAAATAATCCAGTTTTCAGGCTGCAGCCGGTCGGCAAAATGTGCGGCAAGCACCGGCAGGACATTTGATTTGGGCTGAATACGTGCTGTCAGCAGATTTTCATTGCGTTCTTCAAAACGCACAAAACCAAGATACTTGTGTGCTTCATGCCCGACGGTGCGTGACAGTTCAAAAATCCGGAAAACGTCGGGGTCGTTAAGCCGGTTTAAAATGTTACTGCCGCAGCGGAAGGCTTTTTGTAAAAAGTGATACAGCGTGGAAGCTTTTTTATCATCATCGGAAAGCATCGCCTGATAACAGGTTTCATAAATATCAATAGATAACTTTTGGATGATAGAACGCTGGACTTTCCGGGCAAGGGTTCCATCGCTTTCACTAAAGATATAGGTTTCAAATAAGGACATTGTATCGTTGGTGCGCACACGGACATCAGTATGACTGGTGCCGTCTGCCCATGCACGGTAAATGGCTGTAAAAATACCGTCAATGGTATCTTCGCAAAGATAAACGGTAACGGGGCATAGTGGTGCTTCGGGTCTGGCTGTATACATCAGGCGGTCTTCCTTTCATTGTTTATTGATAACATTCCATTTGTCAGATGATGGTGTATCCATGTGAAAATCATCAAAGAGCGACAATTGCCGGTAGCTGTCATGGTGTTCAATCTGATACCGGTTTAAGGCTTCAACACCGATAATTTTATTGGTAATAAAATCTTCATTCATTCGGATTGGGTAGAGTGTTCTGCCGGAGCAGGTGATAAAATAAAGCGCCCGCTTTAATACAACACCCATCTTTTTAATATCCTTAAAATCCAGTCTGGCACTGCGGCGGGCTTTTACAATGCGCTGGGCAGAGCGGACACCGATACCCGGAACTCTTAGCAGTGTGTAGTAGTCTGCACGGTTGATTTCAACCGGGAACTGCTCTAAGTGCCGGATTGCCCAGTCACATTTGGGGTCTAATAAAACATTAAAATTCGGCTTTTCCTCAGATAGCAGTTCACCGGAATGAAAACCATAAAATCGCATCAGCCAGTCTGCCTGGTACAGGCGGTGTTCGCGTAAGAGCGGTACACCTTTTCCGTCAGGTTGCGCCGGCAGGGCTTCATCGTGATTGACATTGACAAAAGCCGAATAAAACACACGTTTTAAATCATAGTTGTGATAGAGGGCTTCTGCAACGGTCACAATATGATAGTCCGTTTCTTTTGTGGCACCGATAATCATCTGCGTGCTTTGCCCGGCAGGCACAAAGCGGGGCTGCTGTCTTTGTAAAGAACGCTGCGGTGGCTGGTATCCCGAAGCAGACAGGACACCTGTGCCGTGGGATAAGTTGGTCTTAACAGGGGCATTTTCTGAAAGTAAACCATGGGAAGGCTCCTGTATTCCCAGTGCAAGCTGGCTGGCATGAATACCACGCTGTAACTGCCGCATCGGGGTCAGAATATTTTTACGGCTCTTATGCGGCGCAAGGGTCTTTAAACCATCAGCAGTCGGAAGTTCCAGATTCACACTCATGCGGTCGGCATACCACCCGGCGGTTTCAATCAGGCTTTGAGAAGCACCGGGAATCCCTTTAAGGTGGATATAGCCGCCAAAGTGATATTTCGTGCGCAGCAGCATCACGGTTTCGGTAAGCCGTTTCATCGTTTCATCGGGGCTTACGATAATGCCGGAACTTAAAAACAGTCCTTCAATATAATTGCGGCGGTAAAATTCAATTGTAAGGCGGCAGACTTCTTCCGGTGTAAATGTGGCACGCAGGACGTCATTGGAGGAGCGGTTCACACAGTAGCGGCAGTTGTAAATACATTCGTTGGTAAAAAGAATCTTTAATAGGGAAATACATCTGCCATCGGCTGAGAAACTGTGGCAGATGCCGCAAGCTTTCGCATTGCCCAGTCCCGCACCGTTATTTTTTTTATCGACACCGCTGGAGGTACAGGCGGCATCATACTTTGCAGCATCAGAAAGAATCGTCAGCTTTTTCATCAAATCCATATCTTGTTGAATAATCATAACATTCCCCTTTTTAATTAGAACATTTGTTTGATTTATTATAACACACAAACAAATGTTCGTAAAGTGGTAAATTCTGAAAAGGTGAAAATATGTTCGGGAGTGAAAAAGAAAAGAATGGTTATACTCTTATGGTGCAGATGTATTTTGCGCTGCAAATCAATCAAAAAAGGAGAACCGGGATGAATTCAATTTCAGAAAAAGAATTACTGGCATTAAATGACCTTTTAGGTGAAGAAGAATTACTCATCAAAAAGTTTAAGATGCTTGCAAACCATGCAGAAGACGAGGAAATTAAGGATAAATTTGAACAGATTTCAGAAAGACACCAGAAACATTTTGATTCCCTTTACAAGCAGCTTGGCTAAAACAAAATAAAAGAAAAATGGAGGTTTGTTATGGAACAGCTTTATACGGATAAGGAAGTGTTACAGGATGCATTAACAGCCGAAAAGACGGCAACCAATAATTACAACACGTATGCAAATGAATGTGTGCATGATACTGTGCGCGAGGCAATTTTAAACTGCCTGTCTGAGGAACACAAGATTCAGGAAGAAGTTTTTAATGCCATGCATACAAGAGGACTTTATCCGACACCGGAGGCAGAGGATAAAAAGGTCGATGAAGCAAAGCAGAAGTTTTCATGCACCTATAAATCCCTGTAAGCAGAGGGATTTCCATAAGTACCGTTTCCGGTAAACTTGCAGCAGGCGGTGATGCTTCTTCCTTATCAGAGGTTTTGTCCTGAAGTTTATGAAAAATTTAACAAACAAAGGATGACATTTATGCTATAATGATAAAAAAATGTCAGGGACAAAAGTCCAGGACAGCGAAACCTAAGGAAGGAGCATGACTTATGGAAGGCTTGGTAAAGAAAATTAAAGGAATTAGAAATGAAATGATAGGATTGTCCATTGTGCTGATGCTGGCGGGAATTTTTATGATTCTGTTCCCGAATACTTCGGGTAATATCATCTGCCGCGGTGTGGGTGCGGTTCTTTGTATCTGGGGTGTGGTTCGTCTGGTTGCGTATTTTAGAAATAATGAGATTCTTGGTTCATTCGGACTGGTTCAGGGCGTTGCACTGGCAGGCTTTGGATTGTATATTCTGATTCGTCCGGGCATTATTGAAGTATTCTTAACCACTGTTTTTGCAATTATCATTATTGTGGACGGTATTTTAAAATTGCAGTATGCATTGGATTTCAGAAAGCTGGATGCCGGCGGCTGGTGGATTGAGGCAGTCTGTGCGGCAGTTATGATTATTTTAGGAATTGTTGTCCTGTTTAATCCGTTTGCAACGGTAGCGGCGGTTATGCTGTTTATCGGTGTGGTCTTTGTATTTGAAGGTGCATGGGATTTAGTTTCTATTTTATACATTTCAAAAATTGCAAAAGAATTTAATAAGTAGATAAGACGCTTAGAAAGGTCAGAATGGAGTAAATTTTGAAATCGCAGGAAGTTTTAAAAAATATGCTGGCAAGAATAGACCACAGGGGGTATCCGGCATATAAAGAATTGCAGGGAATGTATGACTTTGGTGCATATATGCTCTCTATTGACCATGTGCAGGGAGATCCGTTTGCAGCACCGTCAAAGGTACATATAGAAGTGCCGGGACAGAAAGCCGGTTTCCCAAAAGAATATTATGATACAGAGGATAAGCGTACAGCAGTGCAGGATTTTGTGCTGCGCCTGTTTGCAGGGGAAGTTCAAAACTATTCTTTTCAGGCAAAAGGTTCGGGGAAAAGCGGTTTATTATCTGTAAGCCGCTGCGGACAGGAAATTTTATCCCGCTCAGCGTGTCAGATGGATAATCATACAGGCAGTGTGACAGTGCGGCTGGAAATTGGTTTTCCGGCACATGGAAGGACAATTGATGCAAAAGCACTGGAAAAGATTTTATTCGGATATCTGCCGGAGTGTGTAAAAAAAGCACTGTATTTTTCAGCAGTTCCGGCAAAAGAATTACAAAAAGCAGTCCACCTTGCAGAAGATACGGCAAGTCTGCGCAGACAGTTAAAAGAAAAAAATCTGGCGGCATTTGTAGCAGACGGTGCAGTGCTTCCAAGACAGTCCGGGGTATCTGACCGTCCCATGCGGGATGCGTTTCCTTTTCAGTCGCCTAAATCCCTGCGTGTTGAAATGCACCTGCCGTATGCGGGCGTGATAACCGGCATGGGCATTCCAAAAGGCGTGACATTGATTGTCGGCGGCGGGTATCACGGTAAGTCAACGCTGTTAAAGGCACTGGAAGCCGGTGTGTATAATCATATTGCAGGGGACGGCAGGGAATATACGGTGACGGATGATACCGCGGTAAAGGTACGGGCGGAAGATGGCAGAAGCATTCACGATGTGGATATTTCCATGTTTATCCGCAATCTGCCAAACGGAAAAGACACGGTGCATTTTGTTACGCAGGATGCCAGTGGCAGTACGTCACAGGCAGCAGGTGTAGCCGAAGCTGTGGAAGCACAGACAAAGCTGCTGCTGATTGATGAGGATACCAGTGCAACGAATTTTATGATTCGTGATGTGCTGATGCAGCGGGTTGTACATGGCAGTCAGGAGCCGATTATTCCGTTTATAGACAGGGTGCGGGAACTTTATGAAAAAGAAGGCATTTCCACCATACTTGTAGCGGGAAGCTGCGGCTCGTATTTTCATAAAGCGGACCTGATTATTCAGATGAACCGCTACGAACCGGTGGATATTACGGAATATGCAAAAACACAGGCAAAGGAATTTCCGCTGGCACAGTCCGAAAATCCGGCATATAAAAAGAGCAGTCATAAGCGCTGTCCGAAGGCTTCAAAAAGAGCAGACGACAGGGTAAAAATCAAAACAACAGGACTGGATACCATCTGTATTAATAAGGAAAATATTGATGTCCGTTATATTGAGCAGCTGGTAGATTCAGAACAGTTAAATGCACTGGGGCATATGCTTGCTTATGCACAGAAACACCTGTTTGACGGTAAAAAGACACTTTTACAGATAACAGATGAACTTTATGAAAAAATTCATCGTGACGGAATTGAATCGGTCTGTGGGCTTTCGTATGTCCCGGCAGGACTGGCACTGCCAAGGAAGCAGGAATTTATGGCGGTAGTGAACCGGTACAGAGGATAAGTGCATTTTATCTTTTATGCATTTAAAGCAGAACTTCAATATTGTTTTTTGTTCCGGACTATTCTATAATAGGGTCAGCAGGGCTCGTAAAAGCAGCCCGGAAAAGAGGATAGTGTATGAAGTTGAAAAAATTTGCAACAGGCGTATTTGCCACGGCAGCGATGGCAGCGGCACTCATTTTTACAGGCGGTACATCTGTTACGGCAAAGGCTGCGGTGAACACAAAATCAGATATTGAGATAGCAACACGTTTGCATAATTATTCCAGAAGTGCAAGTCCAATCGGTTCTTATCTTGTAGATATCGGAAATGGGAATATGATGCGTGTCCAGTCTGATTATGATTCAAGCAATATATATGTTGAATATTACGATTCACAGTATAACGTTACAGGTGTCAGACAGCTTGCCCCGGAACTTCCTATATATGGCGGTTTCTACAGCGGCAGTGATGCTTACTATATTGTAACAGGACAGAAAAATGAGGAAGAATCGGATACGGTGGAATGTTACAGAATTACAAAGTATGACAAGAACTGGAACAGAATCGGTTCAGCCGGATTGTATGATTGTAACACATTTCTTCCGTTTCGTGCAGGATGTGTAAGGATGACAGAAGCGGACGGCTATCTTTTTGTAAGAACCAGTCATCAGATGTATTTGTCGTCAGACGGACTTCGTCATCAGGCCAATGTAACCATTCAGTTTGATGAAAACAAGCTGGTGATTACAGATTCTTATACGGATGTTATGAATTCGAAATACGGGTATGTGAGCCACTCATTTAACCAGTTTATTAAAACGGAAGGAAACCATCTTGTTGCAGTGGATCATGGAGATGCCTATCCGAGAAGCATTGTACTGACAGAATACCAGACAGATTTTACAAATGGTCAGTTTATTTCCAATATGAATTATTGGAAAAATCCTTGCAAATCGACAGACCTTTTTGAATTTACGGGAGAAATCGGAGATAATGCTACAGGTGCATCCGTAGGTGGATTTGAGGTCACAGACAGTGCATATCTTGTTGCAGCCAATTCCATTAATCAGGAAGATACAAGTGATGACCGCAGCAGGCATGATTATCGTAACGTATGCATTGTCGGAAAGTCAAAAAGAGACGGACATACATTTGTGAATTGGCTGACGAATCTGGAAGGTGATTTATCAGCAACAACTCCGTATCTGGTAAAGATAAATGATAATAAATATCTTGTGATGTGGTCCTATCAAAAACGGTCAGTCGGAGCAATAGATTATACATATATTGATGCGGACGGCAGTCAGATCAGCCCGGTATATACCATGAATGGAATGCTTTCAGATTGTGAACCGGTATATATCAATGATACCGTAGTGTGGTATACATCCGATAGCGATGGAAATGTAACTTTTTACGGTGTGGATAGTAATGGGAATGCGTTGGGAAGCCTCAATGGATTGATATATGATGGTGATAACTGGGTGTATTACCGCAATGATAATCCGGATTATGGATATACAGGACTTGCAGCCAATGAGTATGGCTGGTGGTATGTAAGTAACGGGACAATTGATTTTGATTATACGGGACTTGCAGCCAATGAGTACGGCTGGTGGTATGTAAGTAACGGGACAATCGATTTTAGTTATACCGGAATGGCAGCTAATGACTATGGCTGGTGGTATGTAAGCAACGGAGCAATCGATTTTAATTATACGGGAATGGCGGTGAATGATTACGGCTGGTGGTACATGACCAACGGCGCATTAGACTGGAACTATACGGGAATGGCAGCCAACGATTACGGCTGGTGGTACATGACCAACGGTGCATTAGACTGGAACTATACGGGAATGGCGGTGAATGATTACGGTTGGTGGTATATGACCAATGGCGCGTTAGACAGGAATTACACCGGACTTGCAGTGAATGAGTATGGCTGGTGGTATATGACCAATGGCGCACTGGATTTAACGTATAACGGAACAGCAGATAATGAATATGGAACATGGAATGTTGTAAACGGACATGTAGAAGTCTAGGGGACATACAGGAAAGACAGGGAGAACGAATTGCTCCCTGTCTTTTTGCACTTTATTCTTTAGCACGTTAAAGTAATTGTCATTTAGCATTTTATTTGCTATAATAGATACCAATTACCGTTTTTTCGGTAGATGGGAGGAAGAAATGCAGAGCGAAAATCATAAAAAAACAATATATGCGGCAATTTTAGGCGCAGGTACGGTAGGAACAGGTGTCTATAAGCTGTGCCAGCAGATGAAAGATGAATTTGTACAAAAGACAGGTGCAGATTTAGTTGTAAAAAAGGTGCTTGTAAGAAATGCGTCAAAGAAAAGAGAGGGCATTGAGGATGCAGTTTTAACCGATAACTGGAAAGAAATTATAGAAGACCCGGAAATTGACATTGTGATTGAAGTCATGGGTGGTATTGAACCGGCAAAGACCTATATTATTGAAGCACTGGAAGCCGGAAAGCAGATTGTAACGGCAAATAAGGATCTGTTGGCAGAACACGGACAGGAAGTGATGGCTGCAGCAGAAAAAGCCGGTGCGGACCTTGAATTTGAAGCGGCAGTTGCCGGTGCGATTCCGATTATCCGTCCGTTAAAGCAGAGTATGGCGGGCAACCGTATCAGCGAAGTCATGGGTATTGTAAACGGAACGACCAACTACATTTTAACAAAAATGTCCGAAAAAGGTATGGATTATGCAGAAGCACTGGCACAGGCAACAGAGCTTGGTTATGCGGAAGCAGACCCGACAGCCGATGTGGAAGGATATGATGCGGGACGAAAGATGGCGATTATGGCATCGATTGCGTTTAATTCGCGTGTGACATTTCCACAGGTATATACAGAAGGTATTACAAAGATTTCAGCTGATGATATCCGTTATGCCAAAGAATTCGGCTATGTGATTAAGCTGCTCGGACTGGCAAGAAACACACCGGAGGGCATTGAAGTCAAGGTACATCCGATGCTGATTGATGAAAATCATCCGCTTGCAGGCGTAAAAGACGCATTTAACGCAGTGTTTGTACATGCCGATGCGATGGATGATGCAATGTTTATGGGCAGGGGCGCAGGACAGATGCCGACAGCCAGTGCAGTGATGGGTGATGTTGTGGATGTGATGAGAAATCTTGTCTATAATTGCTGTGGCAGAGTGGGCTGCAGCTGTTACAAGCAGCTTCCGGTCAAGCAGATTGGTGAAACAAAGAGCAAATTCTTCCTGCGGATTCATGCACAGGACAAGCCGGGTGTTCTTGCCAATATCGCAAGTGTCCTCGGCAACAACGGTGTCAGCATTGCGCAGGTTGTACAAAAGAGCCGTAAGGGCGGTATCGCGGAACTGGTGATTATTACCGATGAAGTACAGGAAAATAACTTCAATGATGCAATGACCATTTTTAGCGGAATGTCTGTTGTAAAAGAAATTTCAGGTGTAATCAGAGTTTATTAAGGTGGAAAAATGGCAGTAAAATATTATGCAGTAAGAAAGGGAATTAAACCCGGCATTTACAAGGACTGGAATACGTGCAAGGCAATGGTAACGGGATTTTCCGGTGCACAATATAAAAGTTTTACAACCTTGCAGGAGGCAGAGGCGTATATTAAAGAAGATGCAGAAACAGCGCAGGCTGGAAAAGAACCGGAAGTTTATGCGTTTGTCGATGGTTCATTTAACCAAAAGACACATGTATACGGTTATGGTGGATTTCTTGTCCATGACGGCGTTAAAGAAGTACTGCAGGGGTCCGGCAAAGATGCGGACATGGCTTCCATGAGGAATGTGGCAGGCGAGGTGCTTGGCAGTATGGCGGCGATTGAAAAAGCCGTTGAACTCGGACTGGAAGAATTGTCCATTTATTACGATTATATGGGAATCGAAATGTGGGCAAAGGGACTGTGGAAGCGCAATAAAAAGGGAACAATTGCCTACTACGATTATGTGCAGTCTGTAAAAAATCAGATTACGCTGCATTTTATCAAAGTAAAAGGACATTCCGGGGTTGCCGGAAACGAAGAGGCAGACCGACTTGCAAAACAGGCAGTTGGGATTGTTTAGAGTAAAAGCTGCATGAAAATGTGGTGGAGGTAAAATGGGTAGATTAACAATTGCAACGAAATTTAATACGGCACGGCTGTTACAGTTTGTTTTTCCGGCAGTTGCCATGATGATTGTCACTTCGATTTATGTCATGACGGACGGTATTTTTATCAGCCAGTTTGCAGGAAGTGAACAGCTTTCGGCGACCAATATCGTGTATCCGGTGGTGTATCTGTTAAACGGAATCGGTGTCATGCTTTCCATGGGCGGCAATGCCATTGTGGCAAGGCTGCTCGGTGAAGGAAAGGGCAGTCTTGCCAGACAGCGGTTTACACAGCTTGCATTTTTTACAGTGGTTTCGGGCGTGGTGCTGGGAATTCTTTTTGCACTGACAATGCGTCCGATTTCACTGGCACTTGGCGCAAAAGGAGAACCGCTGGTTACGTACTGTGTGCAGTATGGCACAATCATGGCACTTGGCGCGCCGTTTTCCATGTTACAGATGTTATTCATGCCGTTCTGGACGACGAATGATAAGCCGAAGTACGGACTGATTCTGTCACTGACCTGCGGATTCAGCAATATCTGTCTGGATTACCTGCTTGTAAAATGTGCGGGCTTCGGACTGATGGGTGCGGCATTTGCAACGGTTATCAGTTATGGTATCGGTGCGGCTGTACCGGTGATTGTATACAGCCGGAAGAATCTCAAACTGTATTTTGAGAAGTTCCGGTGGGATACGTCCTTTTTGTTAAAGGCGATGAGCAACGGGGTATCGGAAATGGTGACGAATATCGCAAGTGCGGTGACGACATTTATTTTTAATATCATTCTGATGCGCCTTGCGGGTGCAAATGGTGTTGCGGCGATTACGGTGCTTCTATATGCACACTTTCTGTTTTCGTCCGCGTATATGGGCTTTACAAATGGTGTTGCACCGATTTTTAGCTATAATTACGGTGCGGGCAATTATGCGGATTTAAAAAGGCTGTTTGCAATGTGTATCCGGATTCTTCTGGCAGCAGGCATTGTGATATTTGCAATATCCCAATTAGCAGCTGGGTGGACAATGCGCATTTTTGTCGGAAATAATACAGCGTTATATGAAATGTCGCTGTCCGGTTTCAGGCTGTTTGCGGTTTGTTTTTTAGTAAACGGCATTAACATTTTTGCATCGGGATATCTTACGGCACTCGGCAACGGACGGGATTCTGCGGTGGTGTCGATTCTTCGTACACTGATTGTTGAGGTGATAGCGATTGTCGGACTGGCATATCTGTTTGGAATAAACGGCGTGTGGATGGCAATTCCGGTGGCAGAGTTTGTGTGTCTGTTTGTTTCGGTGTATATGTTTCATAAGAACAAAATACGTATTTGATGATACTGCGAAAGAAAGTTTTAATCAGGAAAGGATAAGGAAAAATTCATGTTAGATACCATTAATACCGCATTGACAACGATTGATGATTTTATCTGGGGACTGCCGCTTATTATAGCGATTCTTGCAGTCGGACTTTTTATGACATTCCGTTTAAAAGGACTTCAGGTAACGAAATTTCCGTTGGCGGTCAAAGAACTGTTTTCAAATGAGAGAAGCGGCGAAGACGGAGAAGTATCCAGCTTTGCGGCATTGTGTACGGCACTTTCGGCAACCATCGGTACAGGAAATATCGTCGGTGTTGCAACGGCTATGGTAGCAGGCGGTCCGGGCGCGCTGTTCTGGATGTGGATTGCGGCGATTGTCGGAACAGTTACCAAATATTCAGAATGTCTTCTTGCGGTGAAATACCGCGTTGTCAATGAAGACGGTCATATCTTAGGCGGACCGTTCTATTATATTGAAAACGGCATGGGACACAAGTGGAAGTGGCTGGCAAAGATTTTTGCATTTTTCGGTGTAGGTGTCGGTCTTTTGGGTATCGGAACCTTTACACAGATTAATGGCATTACCAGTGCAGTCAACGGATTTTTTGATGCCAATAACGAATGGACCGTTGATTTATTTGGAAGAACATATTCATGGACTGTTATTATTACGGGTATTTTACTGACTGTCTGCGTGGCACTTGTTATTATCGGCGGAATCCAGCGTATTTCTTCCGTAGCACAGGTAATTGTGCCGTTTATGGCAGGCTGTTATGTGGTTGCGGTTGTTTTGATTCTTATTTTTAATTTTACGGCAATTCCGGGCGCACTGGTTGAAATTGTGCAGAGTGCCTTCGGCCTGCGTGCGGTAACGGGCGGAACAATCGGCGGTATGCTTATGGCAATGCAGATGGGTGTTGCCCGCGGTATCTTTTCAAATGAAGCCGGACTTGGTAGTGCGCCGATTGCGGCGGCAGCAGCCAATAGTGATTCACCGGCACAGCAGGGCTTAATTTCCATGACGGGAACGGTTATTGATACCATTATTATCTGTACGATGACAGGTCTTGCCATTACAATTACAGGTACATGGAACATCGGCTTACAGGGTGTTGCGGTTACAACGGCGGCATTTCAGCAGGGACTTCCGGTTCCGGCTAAGGTATCGGCATTTGTCCTCATGATGTGTCTGGTATTCTTTGCATTTACAACGATTCTCGGTTGGGATTATTACAGTGAAAAATGTCTGGAATATCTGGTCGGCGGCAGACAAAAGGTTGTAAAAGGCTACAGATGGCTGTATATTGTATGTGTATTTATCGGACCGTTTATGACGGTATCTGCGGTCTGGAAAATTGCAGATATTTTCAACGGCTTAATGGCGATTCCGAATCTGATTGCCATTGTGGCATTAAGTGGTGTGGTAGTTGCGGAAACCAGAAAATATATGGAACAGGTTGCGCAGGGTGAACGTGCCGGAGCCAAAAAGAAGGCAAAGGGCATGGAGAACGCACAGGAAAGCGAGGTAGTGTCAAATGAGTAACAATGCGGTATTAGACAATATTTTAACAAGAAGAAGCTGCCGGGCATATACAGACAGACCGGTCAGCAAAGAAGACTTAGATACTATTTTAAAGGCGGCAATTTACGCACCGAGCGGCATGAGCCGACAGTCATGGCAGTTTACGGTAATCCGTAAAAAAGAAAACATACAGGAACTGGCAAAGGTGGTAAGGGAAACGTTAAACCGCCCGGAAAGTTACAATTTTTACGACCCGGATGTCATTATTCTGGCATCCAATGAAAAAGATAACACAAACGGACTTGCAGACTGTGCCTGTGCAATGGAGAATATGTTCCTGATGGCACAGGAGCTTGGCATTGGTTCCTGCTGGATTAACCAGTTAAAGGAAATCTGTGACGAGCCGCAGGTACGTGCCGAATTAAAGAAGTTCGGTGTGCCGGACAACCATATCGTATGGGGCATTGTAGACTTAGGTTACGCGGCACAGGAGCCTGTCTGCAAGGAAAAGAATGAAAATGTTATTGTATTTGCAGATTAAATCTGCGGAAAGGTGCGTATGGAATTAAAAATTTTGCACTGGTTTGAAGAACTGCATAATCCGGTGCTGGATTTTCTGATGTATCAGATTACCTGTCTCGGAAATGGCGGGTTCATCTGGCTGGTGATTGCAGCGGCAATGCTGTTTGTGCTGCCGAAGCGCTACCGCAAAACCGGTGCGACCGTGGTTGCGGCACTGCTCATTTCGCTGGTCATCTGTAACGGCATCATGAAAAATCTGTACCAGCGGGTGCGGCCGTTTCATGCAGACACGACCTTTGAAAATCTCTACCGGGTCTTTGACAGGATTTACGACTGGTCATTTCCGTCGGGACACACCTCTGCCTCCTTTGCGGCGGCGGTGGCAATCCGCCTGTGGAATAAAAAAGAAGGCATCGGCGCACTGGTGCTTGCGGCACTCATTTCATTTTCAAGGCTGTATCTGACGGTTCATTATCCGACCGATGTACTGGCAAGTGTCGTATTTGGTTCGGCATACGGCGGGGCAGCTTATCTGCTGATGAAAAAAGGACTTGAAAAGCCGGGCAGACTGCGGAAGGTGCTGGTGGAAGGCGCACCGTATAAAACATTGTGGAAAAAATAAAGAAAATAGCGCTTGACGGTGGATACCTCAAGTGCTATTCTTAGTTCATAGGTTAGTTACTTAACTAATTAACTGTTGAACTATATAAGATAAAAATAACATTCATGCGATTGTTGTAAGCAGAAGCAGAATTTTATATCCGCCGGTGCGCGGTTAAAAAGTGTAGGAAATGAGGAGCAGAATGAATGAGATTTTAACACAGGAAAAGTCAATATATATCCAGATTAGTGAAATGATTGAAAACGACATTTTACGGGATATTCTCTGCGAAGAAGAACGGGTGCCGAGTACGAATGAGCTGGCAAAGCTGTATGCTATCAATCCGGCAACCGCCGCAAAGGGAATTAACATTTTGGTTGAAGCAGGAATTGTATATAAGAAAAGGGGGATTGGTATGTTTGTTGCAAAAGGCGCAAAGGAAGTGATTCAGAAAAAAAGAAAAGAGGCATTTTATCAGAGCTATATTGCATCGATGCTTGCCGAGGCGCAGAGCCTTGGCATAACGAAGCAGGAGCTGGTGCAGATGATTATGGAGGGAAAGTAAATGGAGAATCTGATTTGTAAAAATGTAGGAAAAAGCTATAAAGAAAAGACAGTTTTAAAAAATGTGAATCTGGAGCTTGAACCGGGTAAGATATACGGACTGATAGGGAGAAACGGTGCGGGAAAGACGACACTGTTATCCCTGATGTCCGCCCAGAATCCCGTATCGGGTGCAGGCAGCAGGTGACACAATTCTAAAATTTATCGGAAAAGTTTCATAAAAGAAGATATTGACATTGGGCGGTTGTGTGCTATTATGTAAATGGCTTTTGTAAAAACATTTTACAAAACGTTGAAATGAAATCAACAGGAAGAAAGGAAGATTTACATGAACACAGAAACGACATGCGTTGAAAAACAGCCTTTGACAGATGCTTACCTTGAAAAAATGAATGCGTACTGGAGAGCGGCAAACTATTTATCAGCAGCCCAGCTGTATCTGCTGGATAATCCACTGCTTCGCGAACCGTTAAAGCCGGAGCATATCAAGAAAAAGATTGTCGGACACTGGGGAACCGTTCCGGGACAGAATTTTGTATACTGCCACATGAACCGTGCGATTAAAAAGTACGACCTGGATATGGTATTGATTTCAGGTCCGGGACACGGCGGCAACTTCTTTGTATCCAACTCTTACTTAGAGGGTACATACAGTGAGGTTTATCCGAATGTCAGCGAAGATATGGATGGATTAAAAAAGCTGTGTAAGCAGTTCTCATTTCCGGGCGGTATTTCAAGCCATGTAGCACCGGAAACACCGGGTTCTATTAATGAAGGCGGTGAGCTGGGTTACTCCATTGCACACGCTTTTGGTTCTGTATTTGATAATCCGGATCTGATTACAACCTGTATTGTCGGTGACGGTGAAGCAGAAACAGGCCCGCTTGCAACAGCATGGCATTCCAATAAGTTTTTAAATCCGGTAACAGATGGTGCAGTGCTTCCGATTCTTCACTTAAATGGATATAAAATCAGCAACCCGACAATTTTCTCACGAATTTCACATGATGAGATTGAAAGCTTTTTCCACGGCTGCGGCTGGAAGCCTTATTTTGTAGAAGGCGATGACCCGATGACTATGCACCGCAAAATGGCAGAAACCGTGGATACGGTTATTGAAGAAATCCATCAGATTCAGAAGGAGGCAAGGGAAAACGGCAAGACTGAAAGACCGTTCTGGCCGATGATTGTACTTCGTACACCAAAGGGCTGGACAGGACCGAAGGTTGTAGACGGAAAGGAAATCGAAGGAACATTCCGTGCGCATCAGGTTCCGATTATGATGGATAGACCGGAACATTTACAGATGTTAGACGAATGGTTAAGAAGCTACAAGCCGGAAGAACTGTTTGATAAAGAAGGAAGATTGATTCCGGAATTAAAGGCACTTGCACCGGAAGGGGATTCAAGAATCAGTGCCAATCCGCATGCAAACGGCGGTAAACTGTTACGGGATTTACGCCTGCCTGATTTCAGGGAGTATGCAGTAGATGTTCCGTCACCGGGTGCTAAAGAAGGCCAGGATATGATTGAGCTGGGCGGATTTATCAGAGATATTTTTAAGCTCAATGAAAAGACCAGAAACTTCCGTATCTTTGGACCGGACGAAACGATGTCTAACAGACTGGGTAAAATTTTTGAAGCAACCAACAGGGATTGGAACAATGCATTAAAGGACAATGATGAATTCCTTGCAAAAGACGGACGTGTTATGGACTCTATGCTGTCAGAGCATATGTGCGAAGGCTGGCTGGAAGGTTATCTTTTAACAGGACGTCACGGTTTCTTTGCAAGCTACGAAGCATTTATCCGAATCGTGGATTCCATGGCGGCACAGCATGCAAAATGGTTAAAGGTATGTTCACAGCTTCCGTGGCGCCAGTCTATTGCCTCATTAAACCTCATTTTGTCTTCTAATGTATGGCAGCAGGACCACAACGGATTTACACATCAGGACCCGGGCTTCTTAGACCACATTGCCAATAAGAAAGCAGACGTTGTCAGAATGTATCTGCCACCGGATACAAACTGTCTGTTATCTTGCTTTGACCACTGTATCAGAAGCCGTGATTATGTCAATGTACTGGTAACTTCAAAGCACCCAAGACCACAGTGGCTGACCATGGAACAGGCTGTAAAGCACTGTACACAGGGTGTCGGTATCTGGGAGTGGGCAAGCAATGACCAGGGACAGGAACCGGACGTAGTTTTAGTCGGCTGCGGTGAAACACCGACCATGGAAGCCCTTGCGGCAGTCACCATTCTGCGCGACAATCTGCCGGAATTAAAGATTCGTTTCATCAATGTTGTCGATTTGTTTAAATTGCAGTCCAATACACAGCATCCGCATGGATTGTCCGATACGGATTATGATGCACTGTTTACAAAGGATAAGCCGATTATCTTTGCATTCCACGGCTATCCGACACTGATTCATGAACTGACATATTACAGACACAACAGAAATCTGCACGTATTCGGCTATCAGGAAGAAGGAACGATTACAACACCGTTTGATATGCGTGTCCAGAATGAAATCGACCGTTTCCATCTGGTAGAAGCCGCTGTCAATGCACTGCCACAGCTTGGAAACAAGGGTGCGTACCTGCTTCAGAAAATGCGTGACACACTTGTAGCACATAAGCAGTACATCAGCGAATACGGCATGGATTTACCGGAAGTACGCGACTGGAAGTGGCATACACCGGAAAACAACAATTAAAATGAATAAAAATTCATACTTTATTCATAAAAAAACAATAGAAAATGATTGAAAAACATTGACATAGGTGTTAAAATAATAAAAGCTTTTAAAAAACACTTTTCTAAAAGCTCTAAAGTTTAACAACCTATGTCAATGTTGTATTTGACAGAAATATTTATCTGAAATGGAGAAACGATGGAAATTATCAGTGTGAAAGAAAAGGAATTTAAGGAGTACGGAAAGGTTATTGAGGGGCTGGACGTAGCGCAGCTTTTACAGGAAATGCAAAAGACACCGCTGCCGGACGATGTCATTTACGAACCGTCTGATGCATCCCTTGAAGCGCTTGAGGTGTGTGAAGTTTTAAGGAGAAGCGTATACGGCGGACTGCCGGTACAGATTGGATACTGTAACGGACACAACGAAAAGTTGAACGGTTTAGAGTATCACAGAAGTTCAGAAATCAATATCGCTGTGACCGATATGATTTTACTGCTTGGAAAACAGCAGGATATAGAGTCAGATGACACGTATGACACTGCAAAGGTTAAAGCCTTTTTCGTACCGGCGGGAACGGTGATAGAAGTTTATGCGACAACCCTGCACTATGCACCGTGCGGTGTAGATAAGAAGGGTTTCCGCTGTGTGGTAGTGCTTCCGAAAGGAACAAATTATCCGATAGAACAGCCGCATTTATTAAAAGAAGATAAGCTTTTAGCTGCGTCCAACAAATGGCTGCTGGCGCATGAAGAAGCAAAGATAGCAGGCGCATTTAACGGGCTGAAAGGTGAGAACATTTCCATCGGAAATCTGTAACAGCACAGACGGCAAAACAGCCGGTTTAAAAAGTAAATGCAAAAAACAAATGTTAAATATAAAAAACATCAGGAAAATCAGAAAATATAAGGGTGCCGCAGTGTCGGCAGAATGGAGGACAAAATGAATAATATGCCAGAAATGAAGGTCGGAATCGTCGCAGTCAGCAGAGATTGTTTCCCGGAATCTCTTTCCGTAAACAGAAGGGAAAATTTAGTAAATGCATATACACAAAAGTATGGAAAAGACGACATTTACGAATGTCCAATCTGTATTGTTGAGAGTGAAATCCATATGCAGCAGGCATTAGAAGATATTAAAAAGGCAGGCTGTAATGCGCTCTGCGTATACCTTGGCAACTTCGGACCGGAAATTTCAGAAACCATGCTCGCAAAGTATTTTGACGGACCGAAAATGTTTGTTGCGGCGGCCGAGGAAACCTCCGCAAACGGCGGACTTGTACAGGGCAGAGGTGATGCATACTGCGGTATGTTAAATGCAAGCTACAACTTAAAACTGCGTAATGTTGGCGCTTACATACCGGAATATCCGGTCGGAACCGCAGAAGAATGTGCAGACATGATTCATGAATTTTTGCCGGTGGCACGTGCAGTATATGGACTCAATCACTTAAAGATTATTACTTTCGGTCCGCGTCCGACGAATTTCCTCGCCTGCAACGCACCGATTCAGCAGCTCTACAACTTAGGTGTTGAAATCGAAGAAAATTCAGAACTGGATTTATTTGAAAGCTTTCACAAGCACGCAGGTGATGAGAGAATCCCGGCAGTTGTAAAGAGCATGGAAGAAGAACTCGGCACAGGCAACAAAAAGCCGGAGATTTTAAATAAGCTTGCACAGTATGAACTGACACTGCTTGACTGGGTAGAAGCCCATAAAGGCTCCAGGGAATTTGTGGCAATTGCAGGAAAATGCTGGCCGGCATTCCAGACACAGTTTGGTTTTGTACCGTGTTATGTCAATTCAAGACTGACTGCCATGGGAATCCCGGTTTCGTGTGAAGTCGATATTTACGGTGCATTAAGCGAATTTATCGGCTACACGGTAAGCAAAGACGTTGTAACACTGTTAGATATTAACAATTCCGTACCGGCAGACATTTATAACGAAGATATCAAAGGAAAGTTTGACTATACACAAAAGGATACGTTTATGGGCTTCCACTGCGGCAATACGGCGGCATGCAAGCTGTCCTTCCATGAAATGCGCAATCAGATGATTATGGCACGCTCTCTGCCGGAAGAAGTAACAAACGGTACATTAGAAGGGGATATTGTTCCGGGCGACATTACATTCTACAGATTACAGGGAACGGCAGAAGGCGGTATCCGTGCTTACATCGCACAGGGCGAAGTCCTTCCGGTAGCAACAAGGTCTTTTGGTGCAATCGGTATTTTTGCAATTCCTGAAATGGGCAGATTCTACAGACACGTATTAATCGAAAAGAACTTCCCGCATCACGGTGCGGTTGCATTCGGACATTTCGGAAAAGCCATTTTTGAAGTATTTAAGTATATTGGTATTGAGGATATCGGATTTAACCAGCCAAAGGGCATGCTTTATAAGACGGAAAATCCGTTTGGCTAAGATACCATAGATAAAAATATACGGCCGGTTTATGCCGCAGGCGCATGAACCGGCGCAGATAAAAATGCCTGTGGAATGGAGAAAAATATGTATTATATTGGTGTGGACTTAGGGACTTCTTCTGTAAAGCTTCTGCTTATGGATAAACAGGGGACGGTTGTAAAAACGGTTTCAAAAGAATATCCGATTTCGTTTCCAAAGCCCGGCTGGTCAGAACAGAATCCGTATGACTGGTATGAACAGTCGGTTGCGGGAATCCGTGAACTGACAGTGGGCATAAAGAAAGAAGAAGTGGCAGGTATCAGTTTTGGCGGACAGATGCACGGACTGGTAATTTTAGATAAAAATGATCAGGTGATTCGCCCGGCAATCCTTTGGAATGACGGCAGAACGACAAAAGAATGTGAATATTTAAACAATACAATCGGTAAAGGAAAGCTGACAGAGTACACGGCAAACATCGCATTTGCGGGATTTACAGCACCGAAGATTTTGTGGGTACGGGAAAATGAACCGGAAAATTTCCAAAAAATCCGTAAAATCATGCTGCCAAAGGATTATCTGGCATACCGTTTTTCTGGTGTACACGCAACCGATGTATCGGATGCATCCGGGATGCTTTTATTTGATGTCAAAAACCGCTGCTGGTCTGAGGAAATGTTAGAAATATGCGGTATTTCAAAAGACTGCATGGCAAAAGTTTTTGAAAGCTATGAATGTATTGGACATCTGACAGAGGAAGCAGCAGAAAAACTGGGGCTTACAACAGATACGGCAGTCATTGCGGGAGCCGGGGACAATGCGGCGGCAGCAGTCGGCACGGGAACGGTCGGTGACGGAAGCTGTAACATTTCACTGGGTACAAGCGGTACAATTTTTATTTCAAGCATGACATTTGGTGTTGATGCAAATAATGCCCTTCATGCATTTGCCCATGCAGACGGTCATTATCATTTAATGGGATGTATGTTGAGTGCTGCCTCTTGTAATAAATGGTGGCTTGATGATATAATAGGTACAGGTGACTATGCAAAGGAGCAGGAAGGCATTACCGATGAGATGCTTGGCAGCAATCATGTTTTTTATCTGCCATATCTGATGGGTGAACGTTCTCCGCACAACAATCCGCTGGCACGGGCAACGTTTACAGGCATGACGATGGACACGACAAGAACCGATATGACACAGGCTGTTTTAGAGGGTGTTGCATTTGCAATCCGGGATTCCTTTGAAGTGGCAAAAAGCTTAGGTATGAAGATTACCGAAACCAAAATCTGCGGCGGCGGTGCAAAAAGTCCGCTGTGGCGCAAGATGATTGCCAATATTTTAAATATAAGGGTATGTGTACTGGATAAAGAAGAAGGACCGTCCCTTGGTGCGGCAATGCTTGCGGCAGTCGGCACGGGTGCTTATGAAACGGTAGAAGCGGCGGCGGGACAGATTGTCCACGTTGTGGATACGATTGAACCCGATGCGGAAATTGCGGCACGCTACGAAGAAAAGTATCGTCAGTTTCAGCAGATATACCCGGCATTAAAACCGGTGTTTGATAGTATAGCACAGAGTTCATTTTAGTTTAGAATCGAGGAGAGTATGAAGTTTTTTATTGATACAGCGAATGTAGAGGATATTAAAAAGGCGAATGATTTAGGGGTGATTTGCGGGGTGACGACGAATCCGTCACTGATTGCAAAAGAAGGACGGGATTTTAAAGAAGTCATTCAGGAGATTGCATCTATCGTAGACGGACCAATCAGCGGGGAAGTCAAAGCCACGACAACCGATGCCGAAGGCATGATTGCAGAGGGCAGGGAGATTGCCGCAATCCATCCGAATATGGTTGTTAAAATTCCGATGACGGCAGAGGGCTTAAAGGCAACCAAAGTATTATCAGGCGAAGGCATCAAGGTCAATGTCACTTTAATCTTTTCAGCCAATCAGGCACTGCTTGCAGCAAGAGCGGGTGCGGCTTACGTATCGCCGTTTCTTGGCAGATTAGACGATATTTCACAGCCGGGGATTGACTTAATTCAGACGATTGTAGACATTTTCAGCAATTATGACATTCAGACAGAAATCATCTGTGCAAGTGTCAGAAATCCAATCCATATTACAGACTGTGCACTCGCAGGTGCGGACATTGCGACCGTACCGTACAAGGTTATTGAACAGATGATTCACCATCCGCTGACCGATGCGGGCATTGTAAAATTCCAGAATGATTATAAAGCAGTTTTTGGTGAATAAATTCAGTTCGCGATTCCTTAGGCATTAAAATGCCTGCGGAATGGAGATTAGAAGATACAGATAAACGCCGTCTGCGGCATGGAGGAAGTATGATTACAACGGAAAAAATCACAACAACGGACGTAAAACGTTTCAATAAAAACCGAATATTCCGGCTGATTCATTATGCGGATAAGATTTCAAGACAGGAGATAGCGGATATTTTACAGTTATCCCTGCCTACGGTTAATCAGAATTTAAAGCTTTTATTAGAGAAAAATCTGATTGACTTTGTGGGGAATTTTGAATCAACAGGCGGTAGAAAGGCACAGGCAATTACGGTAAACGGGATGTCAAAGTGTGCGGTCAGTGTCAATCTTTCAGATGCCGGCATTAAAGTGTCCCTTGTCGATTTAAAAGGGGAGATTGTCTTTTCGGAAAAAAAGAGCATTTCTTTTACGGAAGATGCCGTTTACAGTGAGAGTATTGCGCAGCTTGTAAAAGATGTGATTTCCCGCAACAATGTCGCAGACGAAGATGTTTTGGGTGTGGGAATCACAATTCCCGGTATTTTTGATAATGACAATAAGACACTGGTGTTCTCCCCGACCATGGGAATCCGCAATTATCCGATAGCGGAGCTTACCAAAGCAATTCCTTATACCTGCCGTGCAACCAATATTACAAGGGCAAATGCGTATGCGGAATTCTGGTTTGACAGAAAATTTGAGAATCTGACGATGAATAATGTGGAGGATTTTAACCGTTCTGCGGCATCGGGTCAGTCTGATGCAAAGCTGTACGTCATGTTAAATACAGGTGTCGGCGGGGCATATATCGATAAAGAAAAATTACAGACCGGTGTGCATAACCGTTATGGCGAGTTCGGACATATGACGATTCATCCACATGGCAGAAAGTGTTTTTGTGGAAAAGAAGGCTGTTTTGAAGCGTATGTGTCAGCAAGACGGCTTTCGACGGAGCAGGATTGTACGCTGGATGAATTTTTCAGCCAGTTACAGCAGGAAAATCCGCGTTTTATCAAGGTATTCGAGGAATATTTAGATGATTTGACAACAGGCATTAACAACCTGTATATTATGTGTGATGGAAATGTTGTTGTCGGCGGTCCGGTTGCAAAGTATCTGGTACCGTATCAGGATAAAATCCGCAGAATGCTGGTTGAAAAGTATTCATTTGATACGAACGGTTCGTATTTCAGTTTTGCACAGTGTACGGCAGAACAGGCAGATACCGGTGCGGCACTGATGTTTCTTGGAGATTTTATCAGTAATATCTAAGGAGTAGCGGGGCAGATATGCCACGGTGTAAAAAATGATGAATACCATGAAGAATTTCAGAAAGAATTTTAATTTAAAACACTGCGTCATAAGATTTATTATGGCGTGGTGTTTTGTCTGTCTTATAGAGGCAGTATGGATTGCGGCGACGGTAAAAAAGAAGATGAGCACTTTATCATATGTAGGTGAAGTGCCGGTTGTTTTGCATATACTGACAATTGCCGTTTTGTTTGCCGTATTGTATATATTTTTTGAAAAAATAAAAAATATCCACATAGAAAAAATGTTTCTGGTACTGGTAACGGTGCTGTATGCATTTACCGCAGTTATTCAGACACCGGATGTCTGGTTTTGTACCGGGATGGTGCTGCTGCTGACATTTACGTTTTCTTATGCGTTTGAGCCGGAAGCCTGTATAGATACCGATACAGATAATACAGCAGGAACGACGACTCAGGCGGGGACAACGCAGACCGGAACATCGCAAATCAATACGCAGAAAACAGGCAAACTGTCCGGCAGAAGGGGACTGCATATCATCTGCATTGTATCCGGTGTCCTTTTTGTGCTGTTTACGGGTGGCTGTACAGCATTGCGGGTGCTTGCCTATGAAGCACCGAATTTTGACTGCGGGCTGTTCTCACAGATGTTTCACTATATGAAGACAACATTTACGATGAATACAACCAGTGAGCGTGACCACCTGTTATCGCATCTGTGTGTGCATATCTCGCCGGATTTTTATCTGCTTCTGCCGTTTTATGCACTGTATTCAAAGGCAGTGACATTACAGGTCATGCAGGCAGTGGTGATTGCACTTGGGATTGTGCCCCTGCTCGGCATTTGTAAAAATCACGGCTTAACCCGCATGGAATCCGCATTGACAGTCATTGCATACTGCCTCTATCCGGTAATGAGCGGCGGTTGTTTTTACGATATCCATGAGAATCTGTTCCTGCCGCTGTTTATATTGTCGTTTTTGTATTTTCTGGAAAAGGAAAATTTAAAGGGCAGTATCATCAGTCTGATCTTACTGCTGGGGGTAAAAGAAGATGCGGCGGTGTATGCGGTGTGTATTCTTGTTTACATGCTGTTTGTCAGGAAAAAAACAGGCTGGAAGCGCCACAGTATCATGCTTGCAGCGAGCCTGCTGTACTTTATGTTTACAACGGTGCTTTTGTCGGTCATCGGGGACGGTGTCATGACATACCGCTTTGACAATATGGTGTACGGGGATAGCGGCAGTATGTCTGGCATGATCCGCACCGTGCTTGCAGACCCGGCGTATCTGGTGACACAGGTGCTTACACAGGAAAAGCTTGAATTTATCATGCAGACAATGGGCACACTGCTGTTTTTACCGCTGGTGTCAAAAAAATGGTCCCGCTATATTTTAACAGTACCCTACATTTTGTTTAATTTAATGTCGGATTACACGTATTTTCACAGCATTTATTTTCAGTATGCATTCGGTTCGGGCACACTGCTGTTTTATCTGGCAGTAGTCAATCTTTCGGAATTAAGACGGGAGCTGCGCGTGCGTGCCGTGCCGATGCTTGCGGCGGCATGTCTGCTTTTTTTCGGGGCAACCGTATATCAGAGAAGCTCGGTTATAGAGCGCTACAATTCGGCATATAATCAGGAGGTTTATGCCAATTTTAACGAAGCACTGTCCCTGATTCCCAAAAAGGCGAGTGTGACGGCAACCACCTTTTTGTGTCCGGCGCTCTCCGACAGGGATATTCTTTATGAATTGTATTACACCGATAAGACCACAGAGTATATTGCGCTTGATCTGCGCACAGGCAGTACGGATTTTAACGTAGAGGATTACTTGAATAACGACCGTTATGAAACCATTTATTATAAGGCATTTCAGATTGCAGTGTTTAGGGATTTGCAGTATAATGATGAAAAATGAGCATTGGAGGAAAGTATCAGCGATGAGAGCATGGGAAAAGAACATTAGGAGAGTAGAACCATATGTACCGGGCGAACAGCCAAAGGTGGATAATGTCATTAAGTTAAATACGAATGAGAATCCGTATCCGCCTGCACCAAAGGCATATGAGGCAGCAAAAGCATTTGATATGGATAAGTTAAGATTATACCCGGACCCGGAGTGTTCTGCACTGGTTCATTCAATTGCACAGTATTACGGCATGGATGATAATGAGGTGTTTACCGGTGTCGGTTCGGATGATGTGCTTGCCATGTGCTTCATGACCTTTTTTAACTCTGAAAAGCCGATATTATTCCCGGATATTTCGTATTCATTTTACAGTGTATGGGCGGATTTGTACCGGATTCCGTATGAAACACCGGCGTTAAACGACAAGTTTGAGATTGTGCCGGAGGATTATTTTAAGGAAAACGGCGGTGTGATTTTCCCGAATCCGAATGCACCGACAGCCCTGCATATGGATTTGGAAAAAGTCGAAGAAATTATCCGTCACAATCAGGATGTAGTTGTCATTGTGGATGAAGCGTATATTGATTTTGACGGCAGGTCTGCAAGAGAACTGGTTCATAAATACGACAACCTGCTGGTTGTACAGACATTTTCAAAATCCCGCTCCATGGCAGGTATGCGAATCGGCTATGCATTTGGTAATAAGGATTTAATCAAGGCATTAAACGATGTGAAGTTTTCATTTAACTCTTATACAATGAATGCACCGACACTGGCATACGGTGTGGCGGCAGTGGAAGATGATGCTTATTTTAAAGAATGTGTGGAAAAAATTAAAAATACAAGAGAAGAAGCGAAAAAGCAGCTTATGGCACTTGGTTTTACTTTCCCCGATTCTACGGCAAACTTTATTTTTGCGACACATCAGCGCGTACCGGCAAAGACGATTTTTGAAGAATTAAAGAAAAGAAATATTTATGTGCGCTATTTTAACAAGCCGCGGATTGACAATTATTTAAGAATTTCCATCGGAACCGATGCGCAGATGCAGGCACTGTATGCCGCATTAAAAGAAATCGTAAATGCATAGGGCAGAGGGAAAAAGAACGGAGTAAGAAATGGCAGTCCCATTTGAAAACAGAAATTTTCAGAAAGAACTGGAAAAAAAGTTACAGGAATTACAGCAACAGGACGTAAAACATCTTTTACTGCACAGCTGTTGTGCACCATGCAGCAGTTATGTGATTGAATATCTTTCACGATATTTTCAGATTACGGTGTTTTATTACAATCCGAATATCTCTGCGGAGGAAGAATATCGCAAGCGTGTTCTCGAACAGCAGCGTTTTATCAAAGAATTTCCGGCAAAGTATCCGGTTGATTTTGTCGAAGGTGATTATGAGCCAAGGGTCTTTTTTGATACGGTGAAAGGATACGAACAGTGTAAGGAGGGCGGCGAGCGGTGCTTTTTGTGCTATGAGCTGCGCCTAAAAAAGACGGCGCAGCTGGCGGCAGAAAAAGGATATGACTATTTTACAACCACGCTTACCATCAGTCCGTTAAAAAACAGTGTGAAACTCAATGAAATCGGACTGCGGCTCGGAGAAGAATATGGCGTGCCGTATCTGCTGTCGGACTTTAAAAAGAAAGAGGGCTATAAGCGCTCCATTGAGCTGTCAAAAGAGTATGGTCTGTACCGTCAGAATTATTGCGGATGTGCGTATTCCCGTTGATTTTTCACCGGAAAATGTTATATACTAAAGAGTAGAAAAAACGGATATTCATCATGGAAAACCGCCGGAAAACGGCAGAAATGAGGTATGATTATGGCAAAAAAATTTGCAAAGACATTAGTGGGAATCGGTGCGGCAGCAGTTGCCGGAAAAGTTGCTTACGATAAGTACAAGACCGTAAAGGAAGCTTTTACAAAAGAGGAAAATGAAAGCGTAGATGCAGAAGTTAAAAAGTACAATGCTATTTTTGAAAAGAAAGTTGTAGAAGTAGAAGATGAAGAATTTTCAGGCTGTGAAATCAAGACCGTCGGTGCAAAGGCAGTGCTTGATTTAGGTCTGGCAGTTTTTGAAAAAGACGTTTATATTAACTTTAACAGTACGGCAAGTACACTCACAATTATTCTGCCGGAAGGTGTGAATGTGGCATGTGATATTGAAAAGAGCGTCAGCAGTGTGAAAAATCTTGTGGATAACGTCGACGAGGAAGGAATCCATACGGTATATGTCATCGGTAAGGCGGTTGGCAGCAGTATCGAAATTATTCCTGTGAACTTCTATATGGATGATGACGATGATTTTGAAGATACTGATGAAGATATTTTTGTAGATGAAGACAAACAGGAAGCTGCAGCAGAGAAAGAAGCGTTACAGCCATCAGAAGATGGCGAAGCAGACGACAAGCTGGATATTGAAGAAGTTGAATAACCGATGAAGTACAGGGATAAAATCATTGCATATTTAGATACGATAGAGCCGGGGACAGTTTTAAACCTCAACGGACTGTATGAGAAGCAGTTTTATAAGATGTCGCAGGCGGCATTCTTTAAGGCAATGGAGCGGCTGGTGACAGACGGGATTTTACTGCGTGCCGCAAAGGGCATGTATGTCAAAGCCGGATCGCCAAAGGAAGCACAGGAAGCCGTGTTAAATTACTACTTCGGAGAGAATAACGACAATGGAATGTACATCGGGTATCATTTGTATCACAAGTATGGAATCACGGAAGAAAAAAGTGATGTTGTCGAACTCTATTCCAATAAAATGACAAAGCAGACGGCAAATATCGGCAATATTCATGTGAAAAGAACAACGATTGTATTAAACTATGAGAATACAAGAGTGGTGGAAGCACTGGAGATTTTAGAACATTTTGATGAAATCGAAGGCTTAAACAAACACAAATTTGCACGGTATGCCAGACAGTTTGCAACCGGTTATCAGGATGCGGCGGCAGTCTACGTCATTGAGAATATGAAGTATAAAAAGCGCACGGTTGCGTTTATGAAGAAGATTCTGGATATGTATAAAATGGAAAATTCACTGGGACAGTTTATCAGTTTTGCCACGCGTTACCGGCTTCCGGCAGTACAGCGGGTTGCAAAGTTATAGCCGGCATGATGGCAGCTTTGCCGTGGTATTCTGTAAAAAAATGAATTTAGGGCTTTACAACAGTAAAATATGTGTATATAATACGTGTTATTGCGAGAGCAATAAAAATAAAACATAAGAAGCAGAGTAGGACTGTGCGCGTTAAGTGCCGGATGAACAGGGAGTTGTCATCCGGACGAAAAGAAAGATCTTGCGGTGCACAATCCGCATCCCGCTGCTACATAAATATACATATATACATCGTGTACCTCTTTATGTAGAGCGAAGGCTACTGCAAAGGAGGTATTTTTTATGACAACATTTTTACAAAACTTCAAGGATTCTTCACAGGAATTCAAAAATGTCAGGTCACTGGTAACAGCTGCACTGCTGATTGCACTGCATACGGTTTTAGCGTACTTTGTATCGTTTCAGGTGACACCGTCCCTGCGTATTTCAGTTTCGTTTCTGGCAAATGTCGTAACGGGCGCAATGTTCGGACCGGTTGTGGGCTTTATCTGCGGCGGTGTAGGTGACATTGTGCAGTTTGTCATTAAACCGACAGGACCGTATTTCTGGGGCTGGACAATCAATGCAGCACTTGCGGGACTGATTTATGGCGCATTTTTATACAAGAAGTTCCCAAGAAAAGGGAAAGTATTTGACATTGCCTTTTTTATCCGTGTCGTACTGGTGCTGGTAATTGACACACTGCTTGTCAATGTCCTTTTGGGAACATACTGGGTTCATGTGATGTACGGAAAAGGATTTGCATTTTATCTGACGACACGCTTTATGAAAAATATCATTCAGCTGCCGGTAAATATGTTCCTCACCTACTATGTCCTGTATTTTGTAAGGGTTATTAAGGAAAAAATAGAATAACGGAAAAGAGGTAGTGTGAAAAATGTGCCTGATAGCATATTTTTCACACGGCTATTTGTTTCTGAGCGAAAACAAATAGCCATGATTGCAGATGAGAAATCGCCTGCGCGAAATTCTCATCGCAACTTCACGACAAAGTCGCTCAGAAATGAGGTATATTATGAAAAAAATTATGATTGCATCGGATATTCACGGCTCAGCATATTATTGCAGACAGCTGCTTGAGCGTTATAAGGAAGAAAAAGCAGAACGCCTGATTCTTTTAGGAGATATTTTATATCATGGTCCGAGAAATGACCTGCCAAAGGAATATGCACCAAAGGAAGTGATTGCAATGCTTAATCCGCTGCGCAATGAAATCCTTTGTGTCCGTGGTAACTGTGATACGGAAGTTGATCAGATGGTACTCGATTTTAATGTATTATGTGAGCAGGCATTTGTCGATGTGAATGGAAAAACACTGGTACTGGCACACGGACACAAGCTGGACGAGAAAAATATTCCGGCGTTAAAAGAAGGAGATTATCTGGTATGCGGTCATACACACATTCCAAAGTGCGAAAAGCGCGGTGATTACACCTATATTAATCCGGGTTCTGTGTCTATTCCAAAAGAAGGAAGCGCACACAGCTATGTTATTTTAGAAGATCAATTTTACTGGAAAGACCTTGACGGAAATGTTTATATGACTGAAAGATAATCTACACAATAATTTATACTTTATTAATTGATTTTGTGGATAAGTATGATACAGTAGATATAGTGAAATGATAAAGAAAGGGCGCTGTTTACCGGCGCGTGTACTGCAATGGAAAGATGGAAAGAACGGATGGCACGGTTTATGATTGGCCGTTACGGCATGGACCAGCTGTCTAAGATGGTAAATTATATCAGCTTTGCTTTATTGATTCTTACTTTATTTACACATAGTATGCTGCTGTATATCCTGGCTGTGGCAGGAATTATATATTCCTACTACCGTGCATTTTCAAGAAATATTTCAAAACGTTACAGTGAAAATCAGGCGTATTTAAAGGTGAAATACGATGTGTTAAAACGGTTCAATCAGTGGAAGATGCGTATAAAGGACAGCAAGACCCACCGCATTTTTAAATGCCCAAGCTGTTCCCAGAAAATCAGAGTGCCGCGTGGCAAAGGCAAAATTCTGATTAAGTGTCCGAAATGCCGGATTGAATTTACAAGAAAATCATAGATTGAAACAATAAAATTGCCAGAACAGTCTGTGACAAAAAGCATATAATAAAAGAAAAGCAAGAAAGCTGCTGTGCATAGGTGCATAGCAGCTTTTTTAGGAGCAAAATGGCAGACCAGAAACTTGAAAACCTGTTAAATATCAGCCTGCAGGCGACGAAGGAGGAACGGGAAAAGTCAGAAGAACTCGGCATCGGATATGACCCGGAGCAAAATACATGGGAGCTGATTGTGCGCTATACGGGCAGCTTAGACGGGCTGAGAAGACGCTATCCGCAGATTCGGATACGGGAACTGTTAAACCAATATGCAGTGCTTATTGTGCCGGAAACGCTGGTAGATGCAGTTTCGCAGGAAACGGTCATAGAGTATGTCGAAAAACCCAAACAGCTGTATTTTGAATTACAGGCAGGCAAAGCTGCATCCTGTATCAATGCAGTACAGCAGGGGATGAATAATCCGTTTGGACTTTTCGGAAAAGGAACGATTGTTGCCGTGATTGATACCGGTATCCGAGCAGAAAGCATGGAATTCCGTAATGCGGACGGCAGTACACGCATTTTAAATATATGGGACCAGACAACCGGAACCGAGTATGACAGAAGCCAGATTGATGAAGCTTTGCAAAATGAAACAAAAGATACAGCAGGTATTCCCGGAGCGGATGTATTAGGACACGGTACACAGGTTGCTGCGATTGCCTGCGGCAGCAGCGGTGTGGCAGCTCAGGCGGACATTCTGGTAGTAAAACTGGGACTTGCGGCTAAGAACGGATTTCCACGTACGACACAGTTAATGGAAGCACTGGATTATGTAGTCAGGAAAGCGATAGATTACGGGAAACCGCTTGCGGTCAACATCAGTTTTGGCAACAATTACGGGGACCATACCGGTAGTTCTCTGTTAGAAAATTTTATTAATGATATTGCAGACAGCTGGAAATGTTCTATCTGCATCGGGAGCGGCAATGAGGGGCTGGGAGCAGTCCATACAGGCGGAACGCTGACAGAAGACATGGAAGAAACGGTTGAGCTTGCTGTCAGCAGTTATGAAACGGGACTCAGTATCCAGATATGGAAAGATTACTGGGACGATATTGCCGTGGAAATCATTGCGCCGTCCGGCAGAAATCTGGGGCGGATTCAGGAGAACAGCCGTGTCAGCCGGATCCGTTATGAAGATATGGAACTGCTTACATATTTTGGAGAACCTTCGCCGTTTAGGATTCGTCAGGAAATTTATATTGATATGATTCCACAGACAGTATATATACAATCCGGATTGTGGAAACTCAGGCTGATTCCGCGTTCTATCCGGAACGGACGATATGATATGTGGCTGCCGGCACAGGGCGCGCTAAACTTTGGGACGGGATTTACAAGCCCTGACAGTGCATCGACATTTACCATTCCGTCTGCGGCGGCAAAAGCAGTGACAGTGGGGGCGTATGATGCGGGAACGGGCAGTGCGGCTCCGTTTTCGGGGCGGGGTTATATCGTGGAAATCGGTGGAAGCCTGATGGTAAAGCCGGAGCTTGCAGCACCCGGTGTTAATGTGCTTGTACCGTCGGTATCCGGCATGGCACGTGTGAGTGGAACGTCCTATGCCACACCTTTTGTAACAGGCAGTGCGGCACTTTTAATGGAATGGGGCATTGTGCGTGGCAATGATGCATTTCTTTATGGTGAAAAATTAAAGGCATATCTGATTAAAGGGGCAGAACCGCTGGCGGGAGCAGCAGTGCCTGATACACAGACAGGCTGGGGAAGACTGTGTCTGAAAAACAGTCTTCCCCAGGCATAAAAGACATAATAATCAAGATATAATATCCGGGAACTAAAAAAGTGGCGTACCACAGTAAGAAGCTGTAGTGCGCCACTTTTTTAATATGTGCTTTTAAATTAAGGATTCATACAGTTCTGTAATATCAGCAACACTGGTTTCCTTTGGGTTGCCCGGACGGCATGCATCATCATAAGCAGACTGTGCAAGGAAAGGAATATCCTCTTTCTTTACAATATCTTTTAAGTTTTCAGGGATACCAACATCCTTTGCGAGCTTCTTAACAGCATCAACAGCAGCTTTGCGGTATTCTTCCTGAGTCATGGATTCAGTTCCTTCCACACCCATAGCCTGTGCGATATATTTATACTTATCACCGGTTGCTTCTGCGTTATATTCCATAACAGTCGGAAGAATAATTGCATTTGCGATACCGTGCGGTGTATCATATAATGCACCGAGTGGGTGTGCCATGGAATGTACAATACCAAGACCGACGTTTGAGAAGCCCATGCCTGCGACATACTGACCGAGTGCCATGCCTTCCCTGCCTTCCGGTGTGTTATCAACGGCACCGCGCAGAGAGCGGGAAATGATTTCGATAGCCTTTAAGTGGAACATATCGGATAATTCCCATGCACCGGCAGTAATATAACCTTCAATGGCATGTGTGAGGGCATCCATACCGGTTGCGGCAGTTAAGCCCTTTGGCATAGAAGACATCATATCCGGATCAATAAAGGCAACAACCGGAATGTCATGTGGGTCTACGCACACCATTTTACGGTTCTTTTCTGCATCAGTAATAACATAGTTAATCGTAACTTCGGCAGCAGTACCGGCAGTCGTAGGAACTGCAAAAATAGGAACAGCCTTATTTTTTGTATCAGCAACGCCCTCTAAGCTGCGTACATCAGCAAATTCAGGGTTTTTAATGATAATACCGATGGCTTTAGCTGTATCCATAGAAGAACCGCCGCCGATTGCTATGATATAATCAGCGCCGGAAGCTTTGAATGCTTCTACACCGGTCTGTACATTTTCAATCGTTGGATTCGGTTTAATGTTAGAGTACAATTCATAAGGCAGTCCGGCGCCGTCTAATACGTCCAATACCTTTTTTGTAACACCGAATTTTACCAAATCCGGGTCAGAGCATACAAAAGCTTTTTTAAAAGAACGTCCTTTTGCTTCATCTACAATGCTTTTGATTGCACCTGCACCATGATAAGAAGTTTCGTTGAGAATAAATCTGTTTGCCATAATAAAGTCCTCTCTTTCTGTTAAAACTTATATAACATCCTTTTGCTTTTAAGAAATGCAGTTTCAGGCACTGCATTTTGCAACAAAGTCATCGTGAAACTGTTTGTAAGGACAAGGACGTCCGAAGAAGAAGCCCTGACTGTAGTCGGGACCGACCTGTTGGAGGCGGATACGTTCTTCTTCTGTTTCAATGCCCTCTACACAAAGTTTCAAATCCAGATGATGTACCATGTCGCTCATTAAAGACAAGAGGTTGTAATCATATTCATTTGACAGTGCCTTTGCAGTAAAGGAACGGTCAATTTTAATAATGTCCGGTTTTAATTCATACAGATAATGAAAATTAGAATAACCGGTACCAAAATCATCTAATGCAAGACGGATGCCTTCGGATTTTAAAGAACCCCACAGGCTTGTAAAGCGCGGGTCGGATTCCAGCAGTCCGCTTTCTGTTAATTCAATTACGACATTAGCCGGGTTGACTTCAAATTCTTCAATGGCAGCAGCAATTTCACTGATAATGTCACTTTTCATAATTTGAATATAAGAAACATTAATGCTGATCTGAAAATTTGGAATTACCCGCTGGATTTTTTTACCGCAGGCAAGTGCCTGACGCATAATCCATCGTCCTGCCGGAATAATCAGCCCGGTTTCTTCCAGAATCGGAATAAATTCGGCAGGGGAAATCATGCCAAGTTCTGCACAGTGGAAACGCATTAGGGTTTCAGCACCGTACAAAGTGTTGTCTTCAGCGTGAAACAGTGGCTGAAAGTAAGCTTCAAAACCTTCAAAGTGATTTAAAATAGACTGGCGCAGAATTTTTGTAATCTGTTTTTTACGCAGAAAATTTTCATAATCCTTTGAAGTGAAAATATTGTAACGGTTTTTGCCGTTGCGTTTTGCTTCATTTAAGGCAAATTCTGAAATCTTCATAATATTGGAATAAGACTTTTCCCAGACATCTGCACAATTTAAAATGCCGCCGGAAATTGTAAATACAACTTCATAGTGGTTATCTTCCACAAACTGCTGGAGCCGCTGGCGGATCCGTGCATACAAAGCGCAGGCTTCATCGACAGTGCCACCCATAAAATCCACAATGACAAATTCATCTGCGACAATCCGGTAGAGCATCTGACCGGGTTTGATACAGGAAGAAATACACTGTGCGGTCTTTTTTAAGACCATATCGCCGTATTCTGTACCGAATTTTTCATTAATTTCCTTAAAATCATCAAGACCGAGCCGCAGCAGATATCCGGATGGAAAGGCTGCATAATAATCCTCCAGATAAGAGCGGAGACTGGATTCGCCTAAAAGACCGCTGACATCATCGGCTTTCTGTCTGCCTCCGATTTCATTAATACAGCCAATCATATAGTGCGGAACATTCTTTTCATGTACAATATATCCACGGCAGTTAATCCATACAGGCTGCCCTTTTTTATCAATCCAGCGGTACTGCATATTGTGAAAATCTTTTCTGCCTGCAATCAAATCATTCAAATCGGTCTGCAATGCCGCAAGGTCAGGGGCATAGACAAAATGCCGGTGATTTTCAATGACATTGTGAAAAGCAGTTCCCGGAATCGGAAAACGTTCCGCTGCGTGAGGGGAAATATAATAATAGTCATTAGTAAAATCATATACATATAAATGATCATCAATGCAGGGGTTTAATAAATCAATGACTGTACAAATTTGTTCAACAGTCATATCAGGCGATGAATGTTCCATAATAAGCGGCCTCCCTATATCTAAGCTGGTATAGTTTTGTAAATGTCTTTACTAAAGATGATTATATGCTATATTGTTAGACAATGCAATGAGAAAAAGGGACTTTTTTGTTAATATAGACTGAAAAATGTTGAATAAATAGAAATTTACATCACTTTTACATAAAGCACACATAAGTAAAAAGTGTGTAAATTTAAAAAATTAAAAATATATTAAAACAAATAAAAAATGGAATAATGGGTTGAAGTTTAAAACGAAATCTAGTATCTTATTATAAATTAAGAAGTTATTAACAGGCATACAAAATCAGGAGGAACATTATTTATGAAATTCAGTGGACTGACAGACCGGGAAGTTGAACATTCCAGACAGCAGTATGGGTCAAATGCAATACCGGATTCACAACCAACGACATTTTGGGAAGCGTTTAAAGAGACTTTTGGCGACCCGATGATTCGGATTCTGCTGATTATCGCAGGATTGATGATTGTTATGTGGGTACTTGGATATGCAGATATTTATGAGCCTGCGGGAACGATTGTGGCAGTATTAATTGTAGCATTTGTTTCGGCAAAGACCAGTGTGGCAAGTGATACAAAGTACAGGGAATTAAAAGGCAGTACAAAAAAGGATCAGTGTAAGGTCTACAGAAATGGTGTTATTACAGTACTTGATGTTGAAGACGTGGTTGCGGGTGACAAGATTCTTTTGCAGTCCGGGGATAAGATTCCTGCAGACGGGGTGCTGCTGTCCGGCAGTCTGCGTGTAGATAATTCTGCATTAAACGGAGAAGCGGAGGAATGTAAAAAAGAGGCAGCAGATGGCAGCACTGCATTTCCGGAGGACATTACAGGCGATACATTTGTCGATGAACATTCACTGTTTCGCGGTGCGGTCGTATTTGATGGCGAAGGAGTGTTGGATGTCCGCAAAGTCGGCTTAAAGACAATGATGGGGAAAATGGCAGAGGAAATGCAGGAGGATGAACCGGATTCTCCGTTAAAGGTCAAGCTTGGAAAGCTGGCAAATCAGATTTCGCGCTTCGGTTATATTGGCGCAGTTGTCATTGCAGTGCTTTATCTGGTACATTTTGTAATTCTTGCAGGCGGGGCGTCCGCATTTTTTGCAATGGGATTTGAAGCGGTGTTTACAAAAATTGTAGAAGCCGTTTCGCTGGCAGTTGTTATTATTGTATGTGCCGTGCCGGAAGGTCTGCCATTGATGATTTCACTGGTACTGATGCAGAATACAAGTAAAATGTTAGACCATAATGTATTGGTAAGAAAAGCTGAAGGGATTGAAACAGCAGGGTCTTTAAATATTCTGTTTAGTGATAAGACAGGGACAATTACAAAGGGAAGTCTTGAAGTTGTGGAATTTTTCACGGCGGACGGAAAAACCATTCCAATAGATGAATTGAGCCGTCACAGTAAGGTAAAAGGCTACGTAGACCTTGCAATCGGCAAAAATACACAGGCAATGTTTGACAGCCGTCATCAGGTTATCGGCGGTAATGCGACCGATCAGGCGCTGATGAAATTTATCGGTGAAAATACATTCCGCGCATTTCAGGAAGATAAGGATTGTCAGGTAACGGCATTTCAGGGCTTTAATTCCAAAAATAAATTCAGCCAGGCAAGAGTGGAAAGCTTCGGCAAGACTTTTTATAAGGGCGCACCGGAGCGTCTGCTTGCAAAGGCAGAAAAGTATCTGGATGCAGAAGGCACGGTTTGTCCGTTGGATCATGCCGCATTAAATGCAAAAATCGATGAATTGGCAGCAAAAGCAATGCGTGTACTGGCATTTGGGTATTCCGGGCGTGAACTCAAAGAAAATGAAATTCAGGATGATGTTGTTCTGATTGGCCTGGTGGGAATCCGCGATGATGTAAGAAGTGAGGCAAAAGAGGCTATCCGGGAAGTACAGGAAGCCGGTATACAGGTTGTCATGATTACAGGCGACAGGCTGGAAACGGCAGTCGCCATTGCAAAAGATGCGGGACTTTTACAAAATCCGGAAGATAAGGCAATTTCATCTGCACAGTTAAATAAAATGTCTGACGAAGAAGTGAAGCGTATGATTCCACATATCCGCGTAATTGCCCGTGCACTGCCAACAGATAAATCCAGAATGGTGCGGCTGTGTCAGGAAATGAATCTTGTTGTCGGCATGACGGGGGACGGTGTCAATGACTCTCCGGCGTTAAAGCGGGCAGATGTCGGCTTTGCCATGGGAAGTGGTACAGAAGCTGCCAAAGAAGCCGGAAAAATTGTAATATTAGATGACAATTTCAAATCTATTAAGGATGCCATCTGGTATGGAAGAACAATTTATCACAATATTTTAAAGTTCTGCCGTTTTCAGCTTGTGATTAATATGGCGGCGGTGATTATCAGTGCCGTTGCTCCATTTTTTGGAGTAGAAGAGCCGTTGAAGGTGACACATCTTTTGTTTGTCAACCTTGTTATGGACGGACTGGGGGCGATGATGCTCGGAAATGAACCGGCGCTTGAAAAATATTTAAAGGAAAAACCGCGCCGCCGAGATGAAAGTATTGTCAGCCCACAGATGATGATACAAATCGGAGTAATGGGAGTGTGGCTGGTTGTTATCAGTTTCTTATATTTAAAACTGCCGTTTTTTAAGCAGTTATTTGCAGTAGACGGACAGTATAATGTGTTGGCACAGCAGCAGCATTTAACAGGATATTTTGTATTGTTTATACTTAGTGCGTTATTTAATGGATTTAATGTCCGTGATGACGGTTTTGGAATATTTAAACGATTAAAGGAAAATCCCGATTTCTTAAAGGTTTTCTTTATCATTATTGCGGTTCAGGCATGCATCGTCAATGCAAAAAGAGTACCATTTGTGGTATTTGACTGGATTGGCAGTATGTTTAGCTGTGTACCGTTTAGCATGAAAGGCTGGATTGTGGTTGCTCTGCTTGCAATGACTATGATACCGGTAGATTTGCTCCGGAAATGTATTCAGAATACAAAGAACAGATAAAATTAAGAAAAAATGGCGGAAAGTCCGGAAAATAAAAATAGTGAAAACACACTGTTTATGCGGCTTCCCGCCGTTTTTTTACAATAAGAGGAAATAAAAAAAGAAAAAAATCAAAAAAAGTTGAAAAATGGTGTTGACAAATACCAGACCGGGTGCTATTATAATCAAGTCGCCGCGAGCGAGGGCAACAAAAACAGCCCACAGCGGTAACGAAATAAAACAAATCAACAACGGCTTTTAAGCCGGTATTGATAAACGAACATTGATAACTGAACAGTAAAACAACCCTGAAAATTCTTTGAAATTTTCAATTTACGAACTGACATCAAATAAGAAATTATGAGATGTCGTCCTTTAAAGCAGTAAGTTTTAACGGAAACTAAACTATTGAAGCTAGTTTGTTCAAAACTGGCGGACAAACACTTTTTATGAGAGTTTGATCCTGGCTCAGGATGAACGCTGGCGGCGTGCTTAAC